>Ga0157358_1000561_pt1 | contig 15564 bp, 18 predicted proteins | sample AttcapACBM2_FD_111484 | JGI IMG/M metagenome (GOLD analysis project Ga0157358, IMG submission 111484) | Fungus gardens microbial communities from leaf cutter ant in Botucatu, State of São Paulo, Brazil - Atta capiguara ACBM2 | ecosystem: Host-associated > Fungi > Mycelium > Unclassified ... | reverse complement strand
GTGCCAAACCTTTGCTGAAAAGCCAAAAACCCAAAGAAAAACAAGTGGAAATCATAAAACTTTCCTTTCCTATTCTAGCAAGACTGTTATAATCTTAGACTTGGCTTAGGTTGCAACTTAGGCAAAGACTTGAGTAGGAATAGAGGATTGAGTCAATTGATAAAGCATAAAGATACAGAATAGTATCTACAATTATATATACCTATTGACAATGAGGATTGTGTATGATAAACATGTGTTAAATAAGTCATGAAACATGAGGAAGATGAAAGAAAACAATGTCTGCTATATGAGACACACTAAGATTACTATGGTGCAGCCAATCATTGCATCATAAAGAAACAACCTTTAATCCTGTAGTCCATGCTATAGTTATATAGTGAATATAAGGGAGCAATTATAACAATATCCTCTTTTTTAACATTTATATCCCCATAAACTAATCCAACAATACTAAATCTTCAACTACATATGATATGACTATTTTTGTTATAACTTAGGTCCAAAGGGTTAGAACAAAGACCACTCCTATATTGAGTAATATAAGAGAACTTGATGGAATTCCCAGTACAGACTACTCTACCTTATATACACTTGGTTTCTGGTCTGTGTTATATTTGTATTTAGCCTACTCTAATGTCCATATGTTATCCATGAGGCTAATATACTTTTGTCATGTTGTATAATGTCATCTGTTCTAGAACCTTCTAACTCTAAATAAAGTAGAGACAAAAAAGAAATTAAATTAAATTAAAATTAAAAATAAAATAGAAAGAAAAATAAAATTTAGTCCAGTATTCACAACTCTGACAATTTTCTTGGTAGGTCCAATAATGATTTGACCTCATAGTGTTAATGCAATAAAATACAGTTTGAGAGGTGAACCTCCAGTGTACATTTCAATTAGGAGTCCTTTTCTTATTGTATCAGTATTGTGCTTCTTTTTTAAGAATTCAATGGCTATTTTATTCCAATTTTGTTTGTCTTGTTCTTCTTAAGGTCATGGAGATTTATAATGAGGTAGCAGATAAAATGGCATCATTTTCACAGATGACTGCATATACTTCATATACTTCTCCAAGTTATTTATTTCATCTTGAATAAACATTGCTTCTAGAGTTTTGAGTCTAGATAATGCAATATTATATAGTTTGTAGAGAAAGATTTCTTTCTCTTGTGCTTATTTTTTGTTGATCACTATTAGTTTCTTCAATTCCTGATCATCTTGCTTGTATATATCTTGAATTTCTTTGATTTGTCCTTCAGCATATTTATTTCCTTTTTCTTTATAGTTGTTTAGTTTGTCCACTAATAACATTTGAATGTGATATGCCTGGTTCTCCATATCACTTTGAATGATGTTTTGTAAATCTTCAGAAATACTGAAGATATCACCTGCTGTTTATATCCAATAGTTGTAACTAGCTTTTGCCATTTAGATATTGGCTTTTTCTGCCATCTTGGTGATATTCTGAATTTGTAATTGTATGTTAACCATTTGTTCTATTCCTCATATAATTTTATGGTATTTCTTTATCCAATCTTTTCTTTCATTATTTATTGTTTTGACCAGTTCCATATTATTAAGAGTATAGATAATGTATAGGTTGGGGGAGATAGGAGCAGTGATGGATTGTTGAGCCATTGAGGATTTTCTTGGTGATTGACTGTCTTAAAAATATCAAATTGGGATTTGACTTCTCTCTTTTATAGATTTTGACTTAAAATTCTTGACCAATAATCTTCAATTGTTTTTTTTATATAAGATAATCTTGTTTCTGCTATCTATTGATCATGTTCATCCCTATAACTCTTCTAATGCACTAAAAACTGAGTTTTCTGTCCTCTTTTTTTTGATGCTTCCTGATTTTTTTTACTTTGTATTCTTCTTCCTTATTGATAATATCTGGTGGTAGTGCTAGTTTCATGTGTTGACTCTTGAATTGTGGTTCTCTACATTATGTCAGCAAGTCTTCATTGAACACATTATGAATCATTCATCTTTTGAGAAGTTCTAGCTGAAATGCTTCTTGACCAATGTTCTTTGAGATTCTAAAGGGTCTATATCTTTTTTAGTTGAGTTTCTTTGAAGGTTTGTTTGAGTGGATATTCTTGGCTTCCAGCCACATATTGTCTCCTGCCTTCAATCCTTGTGGATTCCTTCTTTTCTTATTGAATTGTCTTTTTATAGCTTTTTTTGCTATTTCTATCAATTTTGTTGCTTCTTTCTAGCTTCTTTGTAATCCAATAAGAAAATCTTCTAGCTTTGGTAATTTTGTTTGTACAATCAGGTTTTCCTTTCATGAATGTCTTCCAAAATTGAGTTCAAATGAGATTCTTCCTGTAGCTATATGTTTTTTGTCATTATATTGGAATTCTGCAGCTGCCAACCACTCTGTCCAATTATCCTGTTGGTAATTGACATTATGTCTTAGGAATGCCTCCACTTTTTAATTTATTTATTCTATTTGACCATCTGTTTGGAGATTTCTTCTAGTTCTTAATGCCTTTGATAAATTCTTCATGAATTTTAAAGCAAATTGAGATATTCTGTTGCTAAGGATTTTTCATAGTACTTCATGTATCTTCTAGATTTTGTCTCAATATATTTTTGCAATTTCTCCTAATGAAACACTCATTATTGTTGCTTTGAGTCAAATCATTTTTGTAAATTGGTCTACTATAACTATAATAGTGTTTTTCCCATTTGATTTTGGAAGTGGTCTAATAATATTGATGCTAATCTCCTACTATGGTTCTTCTGGTGTTTCCAGTGAGTAAAGTTCTTCAGCCTCTTTTATGTGTTGTACTTTGTTCTGTTGGTATTTTGTATATTCTTGGACATATTTCTTGATATCTTCTTTGATTTCTGGCTACTAATAGTTCCTTTTGATTAGTTTGAGCATCTGTTGTTGTCCTAAATGTCCAACATCCACAGGATTATGATTTTTTTGTAAAATCTGCTCTTGTATTCTCTTATTGTTTGGAATATATATTCTTCCTTCCATATAAACAATTCCATTTTCTTTCCAAAATTGGCTATTTTTATTTTTGAGTTCTCTTAGTACTTTCTGCTCTTTGGTGTTATTTCTTCATATTTCTTCTAGTAATGTGGTCTCTTTTACCACTTGGTTTCTCCATATCATTGCTACTTTTGCTGTGGTCTATTGTATTATCCATATTTCATCTTTGAGTATTAAGACATCTTTATTGTCTTTCTTTGTGTTAACTTAGTCTTTTCTTAATAGTATATCTACCTTGGTGTTTATTTTTCCTAAAATATAGCATAGTGTGAAATCATAATTCTGTAGTTTCAAATACCATCTTGCTTGTCTTCTGTTGAGTTTATGTGGTTTTCTGAAATATTTGAGATTTTCATGGTCTGTCCAAACCTCAAATTTCTCTGTAGTGTTTAGTAAATATTGCTTTTATTTTATAAGGGCTTTCACTATGACAAGTAGTTCTTTGTTATAAATTTTTTAATTTCATTCTGCAGGTTGTATTGTTCTTGACAAAAATACAATAGGTTTCCACTTTTCTTCTTGTTTCTAAGATAAAACTCCTCCTATAGCATGTTCTGAAACATTAGTTTCTACTCAGAATTTTTCTTCTCTTCTTGGTCAAGTGAGTACAGACTGGCTTGTGATCTTTTCTTTTAGTTCATCAAATGATTCTTGATGCTCTTTCTCCTATTTCTATTTTTCTTATCTTTGAGTTCATTGAGAGACTTTGCTGTGTGAATAAAGTTCTGAATAAATTTTTGATAAAAGTTGGCAAATTCTAAGAAGCTTTCCACTTCTTTTATCTTGGTTGGAGTTTTCCATTCTTTTATAGCCTTTGTCATTTTCCATTTATACCTCTCCTTGTCCCACAACTACTCCTAAGATCAGAATTTCTTTGATATCAAAATTATATTTTGATTATTTGAAGCATAGATTATACTTTTCTACCACTTTTAAGAATCAAGTCATCCTCTCTTCCAGTTCTTTCTTTGTCTTGGCTGGAATTACAAAATTGTTTATATAGTTTGTTAGTACTCCTTTATGTAGTAGTTTCCAGAATATACTGTTCATCATCCTTTGGAATGTCTCTGGCAAATTACACAGCCCAAAGTACATCACTTTAAGTTTGAATAAGCCTTTATTAGTCAAAAAGGCTGCTTTCCATTTATTCCCTTCTTTGATTCATATGTTGTTGTATTCCTAAATGAGATTCAGTTTGTTGTAATACTTTGCCTCTTTTAATTTGTCTATAACCTCTCCAATTAAAGATAGTGGTATCTTGTTCTTGATCATATACTAGTTCAATTTCTAATAATATTGTACCAATCATAGTAACCTATCTTTCTTTGGAATATAGAAACATGATGTTGCATATCTTGAACTTGATTCTATAATTAATCCTGCCTTGAGTTATTTATCTAACCATTGATTCAATGTTTTGTCTTCTTTAATTGTTATTGCATAGGCCTTGGCATTGAGTTCTTTTAGTGCTTCTTCTATAAGGTTAATTTTGTAGTTCTATTCCCATCATTCTGATAACCTTTCAAACTTTTTCTTGTTGAACAGATGTGTAAAAGGTTGAATATACTCTGGAAGGTCTTCTGAATTCATTAGATCTGGTTTCTTTCCTATTTCCTGTTGTTATTTATCTTGTGTGTCCATTGCCTATGCTCTTCTTGTCTTGGATATAATATTCTGATGACTTGTTCTACATGATTTTGAACATTTTGTAAATTGTATTGTGCCTTTATTCCAGTTTACTTCTAGATTATGTTTGACCAACCAGTCATATCCTAAGAACATGTCTATGTTGTTTAAATCTGTTACTGCTGTATCAATTTGTTCTCTGTATCTATTAATCTCCATCTTAAGTGGTGCAAATCTTGTTACTTCTCTATTCTTGGTACCATCTGCATTGAATACTTTGAATAAGACATCTGCTGGTTTCATCTTGATTTTTTCTTTCTTGACTAATTGATTATCAATTCCTGTATGGGTGCATTTAGAATCCACTAGTACTTAAAGTCATAGTTCTTTCTATTCTTCATTTTGATTTTTGCTTGCATGTTCAGCTCTCTCTCTTTGTTGTTCTGTTGATGAGAAATAACATATCAATTCTGAGCTTTAGAGGTCCTTCGTACCATGCTTACTTGGAACTGTCTCCAAAATCCTGTTCTTTATCATCTTTCTCTATGTTTATGTTCTCCTAAATACTTTGGTTTTTCATTTTATGTCCTAATTGATAGTCTTTGGCAATATATTCTATCTTTTCACATTTGTAACACTTTCTAGTGTCTCATTCCTTCTTTAGTTTCTTGCAGTCTTTTGTCATATACCTATATGTATTATAGTTAAAACACTTGGATCTTTTGTATTTGTCAAAATTATTTTTAGCTTTTCCAATATTTATGAGTGTGCCTTATCCTTCATATGTTGTTCTGGTTCCCATTTTATAATCTTGTTATTCTTCTGTAGATTCATATTCTTGTCCAATCTTGTCCAACTAAGGTAATTGCTATCTGTTACAACTCAAAGACCTTAGAGTGGGTCAATAAGAAGAACCTTGTATTAGGTTAACACAAAAGAACTCGATAGAGAACTCTGTATAAGATTGTCTATCTTATATACTAATACCTAATGGTTTGTGTGAGCTATTTCTAGCCTACCCTAAACAACCATGTGTTTTATACATTGTATAACATTATCCTTCCAGAATCTTCTATGTTTTTCTATACATCATGAGACTTGTGACCATTACTGTGACCATGTTATCTGATGTGGCTAATGTGTGACAGCATGATCTCATCACTTTAGCCCTAACTCTAGTTCTAAAAATAAAATAAAGAAAGATAAATCAAAAAGAAAATAAAAATGAGAAAGAAAATCAAAATTATTAGAGTCTACTGCTTTCAGCTTTGACACTACCTTCCATTTCTTGAGTGTTTCTAGTGTTGTTATTGGTGGGTATCCTAATATTGTTTTGATAATATCTGCTTGTACATTCTTCTTCAACAAGAAAATAGCATGTAACTTGTCTGTATTAGCCTTTATGGCTAATGTCTCAAACTCTATCATAAAGTTTGCTATATGTTTTTTTCCTTGCTTAAATATCTCTAACTTTTATTCAGTATCTGCTACCTTACTTTTGTCACTGAACATAGTTTTGATTTCTTGTACAAACTCATTCTAATCCTGGATTCTTGTTTCTTTATCTAGCTCATTGAGTTTCTTTTGGGTATAAATTCCAACTATGTCTTCTTTAAGATGGGTAAAGATTGCAGTAATTCTATTGTCTGTTTCTATAACTCTGTTACTCTTGAGAAATAGTCTGATCTCTCTTTATCAGTCTTTGAATTTTGTTCTGTCTCTGTTAAACTATTCTGGATCTGGGACCATACTCTTAGGCAATCCTACCTATCTATTTTGTTCTTGTACTGGTGCTGTTAATATTTCATTTGTATATTTTATACTTGCTTGTAAGGTTTCTTTGGTGATCTTTAAAGATCTTAGTCATTCTGATAATGCCTCTATCTTATGTTTTTGACATTAATCCATTTTGCTGTTCATGGGCTATACTACAAGTATTGTATATCTTCCAATAGTTAAACTATCAATTGTTTCAGTAGCCTAACCACTTATATACTCTTCTTTTGCAAGGTGAGCCTAGTGATGCTTTACCAAATATTATAATTTTAGACTTGGCTCAGATTACAACCTAGGCAAAGACTTGAGTAGAAATAGAGGATTGAGTTAATTAGTAGAGCATAAATATATAGGATAGTATCTACAACTATATATATTTATTAACAATAAGAATTATGTATGGTAAATACATATTAAATAAGTCATAAAACATAAGAAGGATGAAAAGAAACAATCATCGTTTTCCCTTTCTCTCTTACCACCATCTTGAATGGTAGTGCCTATTAGAGAATTGGGAAATTTTACATATTCTTCTGCTGCTATAAGTCAACTTTCTTCAAACCTGGTTCCAAGTCAAGACATTGACATGGCTATTGACCCTGTTGAAGCTATGTTCAACTTAAACAATAAGTTTAATGAGGTGAGAGGTTGCTTTTTAGATTTGAGCATACATAGGCCTAGGTCTCCATCTCTGTCACTTTTAGTAAGTGACTGTGATGAAGAATACCATGTTTGCATTCAATGAGAAAGTGACAAAATGGATAAAGACAAACCTGTCAACTCGTTGGAAAATGTAGAACTGGAATACATGACTCCAAAAAGTCAACCCAATCAAGTTAGCAAGATGACTGACCCCCTCTACAACATGAGGCAACAATGTGTCCTGACTGTGAGTTCCACCCTAAACCAACCACATAGTGAAGATGTAATCAACATCCATTTGAACTACAATTCCAATCAAGCTTTAGACCTGGAGTCTTGGAACAGTAACTTTCGAGCTATTTTGTTATAAGACAAAAGTGTGGACAGACATTAGTCTACAATGGAAGAGAGATAGGAGATAGGCATGTGACCTAGAAGTCATGTAACAGAGTCTAGAACGGTCTAGAAGGACTTATGGTCTAGAAGGATCGAAAGGAGTCTAGATTGGAGTTAGGGTTAGGGATGACGTCAAGGGACATGGATTCCTCATGGTGTACACATGGTGTACACATGTACAGTGGAGATTAAGAGTATGACATCAGGGCACATGTATATGGCATGGTGGCCTTAAGATAGAAACATGGTGGATGAGTAATAGAACATGAGGTAGACACATTGTTATAGCATGGACTAGGAGCCTGTAGTATATATAGAGGATCAATATAGCGAGGGCTCCTTGTTGAGTTCTCTTGTAATCTCCACTACTAGATAGCCAACTAAGAGTTTTACTGAAGTAAGCAAACTACGAGTGCTGTTCCAGTGAGTGGTTGCTACAACATATTTCATTATACAGATCCATAGAACATCTGGCCTCAGATGCACTCAATATCAAGGAATCACTTATCAGAATGAAGAAATTTATAGCTGGTAAATCTATCAATAGTGACAAAGCTAACAATGTAAAGAACTTAGAGGGCATGGGAAAAGCCATCTGGGAATTCATTGCCACAGTATACAAATTATATTGGGATGCTCTGCAAATCAACAATAACAACACAACTTTTAGGAGCAAAGTCAAATCCAAATTTGCTCCTCAAGGCAAGAATACTCAAATGCCACCAACCAAAGATAAGGAAGTGGTCAAACTGTCTTTTGTTTCAACCATTCCTCCTCCTATTCCAGCCAAAACAAACAAAGAAGTCAAGGAAATATCAAAATACTTCAAAAAAATCGAAAAACCCATCTCAACTAAGTCGTATGCTCAGGCTTCGGCGAAGCCTTCAAGTTCTAATCACAATGACAGTTCTAAGAATATTGCAATGAACACATTAAAAATTAAGGAGGTTTTCCTGAATCTTCCTAACAAAAAAATAGATTCAGTCCAGAAAATCATCAACGGAATAAATGACAAACCTAAGCCTAGGCTGAATATGACTACCAAAGGCCTGTCATACAAGCAAGTCATTGTTCCTATAAATAATGACCTTGGTAAAAGATTTGTTAAGGATGCTGCTAACTACGTCACTAACATCAATTGCTCTCTTAAGAGCATTAAATCCAATGTCTGTGCTAACTTTATTAGTGCAGATGACAAAGGTGTTATCATCTCAATGAATGGCATCACATCAAATTCTGACCTATAGGAGATTGAAAAATATGTCAAAAATTTGCTTCAAACCAGCAATAACAGCATTGCTACTCTTAGACTTCCTTAATCAAAGTCCTACCTCAAAATTGTAGGAATTCCATACTACGTTGACAAGTCAAATACTCACATTTCATTGGAAGACATTGAACGCACTCTTAAAAACTTGCACATTTTTAATAACATTGTTCTTGCATCAAAACCAAGAATTATCAAGGTCTCCCCCAAATCAGATATGGCCATCATCTGGATCGACATATGGGATAATCAAAATAGTAATAATGCTAAGAAAATAATCAACAGGCAATTCAATGTTGGAAACATTATTGCTATGGTAAGAGGTACCAATATGAATCCTGATGTCCCTCAATGCAAAAACTGTTGGAAATGGGGGCATTTGGCTAGGATTTGTTGCATCCAAAGTTTTAAATGTGCAAAATGTAATGGTCTGCATCTCACTGATAATCACCGTGATTTTGCATGGTGTTGCAAAGCTAACGACAAAATTAATCCTCCTAGACTTGAAACTAAGAAAGATGATCCTTGCTCTCATAGTTTCAAGTGTCTTAATTGTAAGGGTTCTTATGTAGCTAACTCTGCAGATTGTTTGTTTTGGAAACATTGATTCAACAAGGAATGGCATTCCAAAGAATACGCTAAACTCTGGGAAGCCAGAAGAATATTGATCTATTCAAATGTGAATGAAGCCTCAATATGATTTTAAAAGAATTTGATATTATATTCATTCAAGAGCCATTGTGGATGACAATCAGAAGTATTCCTAGTGAATTAAATATAGAAGGCACCCCTCTGTTAGGTGTTCCAAATCATCCAAACTGGCTAACATTTGCTAGAGATCCTTGTTTGACTAATAATTCACCAAGAGTTATCAGTTATATTAACATTTGTCTTTCTCCTCTTTGCTTTTCTCTTCAAAAAGACATTATTTGTCATTGTGATATTCTTCTTGCATCCTTTTTCAATAATAACTCTCTCTATTGGATCATGAACGTTTATTCAGACTCATCTCATACCGCCTTAAAGTATCTCAAGAATACTGAGGTTAATATTTCAAACCTTTTAATTATGACAGGGGATTTCAACATTAGAGACAGTGCTTGGGACCCACTTTTCCCCCACCACTCTACTTTTAGTGACAATCTTTTCACTATAACTGACTCATTCAATCTTGAACTTTCATCTCCTACTAACCATATCCCCACTAGGTACTCAGATTCTGATACAAGAGCCAATTTAGTTATTGACCTCATGTTCCTATGAGGTGGATCAGTGGAAATCAACAATCATTCCATCCATCCTGACCTTTGACTATCATCTGATCACACGCCTCTCTCAGTCACAATTACTATTGAAGAGAAAAACATTGATATGTTCAAATTATCCATAGCAAAGAATAGCAAAGAAGAAAAGAAATTTACCAATGAAATTTTGCTCACTATCAAAAACATCGATATATCAGATTTGTCTGACATTAGCAAAATCAAGAATATTACAAATTCCTTTGTCTCAATAGTCGAATTAGCATGGAAAGCAAATGCTAAACGAGTCCAAATCACCAAACATTCAAAAAGCTGGTGGAATGAGGATTGCAATCGTGCTCTGACTAGTTATAGGATGTCAAGAAGTTTGGAGAATTGGAAAATCTTCAAAAGAACCATCAAGTCAACCAAGCAAGCTTTCTTTGATCTTAAAATTCAAGAAATCGCAAACAAGAAATGGGAACCTTGGGAGCTTATGAGCTGGGTCAACAAACATAAGTTACCAGCCATTGAGTCAATTAAATATGACGATCAACAATGTCTTGAAATTGAGGATCTATGAAATGCTCTCCATTCCACATTTAACAAGGCACTCCATCATCAAGTCAATGCCAAAGTCCTGCACAAAATTGATGACAAACCTATATTGCCTTGGCCCTCATTTCCAAAAGAGGAGTTCAGACTTGCCCTCTCTAAGTGCAATAATTTGTCTGCTCCTGGCCCTGACAAATTGTCATGGGGTTATTTGAAATGTATTCTCAAAGAGGATGAATGTCTAAACGTCATTATCAGTATTGTTAATGCTTGTATTGAAGTAAATTATTGGCCTTCGCATTTCAAAAAGTCTACCATAGTCATCATTCCTAAACCCAACAAAAAATCATACAACTCTCCTAAGGTTTTTAGACCTATCATTCTCCTCAATATAGCTGGCAAGCTCATTGAGAAAGTCATTGGTGACTGCCTTCAGTTTCAAGTGGCTTCAAATGATTTCCTTCACCTGTGTCAACTTGGTGGTCTCAAATTTAAATCCACAATTGATGTGGAAGTCGCTTTAACTCATATCATTTATTCAGGATGGGTGAAGAACTTATCCACCAGTACACTTGCATTTGACATTGTGCAATTCTTCCCTTCATTAAATCATCGCCTTCTATCTTGCATCATCAAGAAAGCCAGGTTTGATAACCAAATCATCTCGTTCTTTTCAAACTATCTTGTGGACAGAAGAACTAATTATTCTTGGAACAATTTTATGTCTCCAGTTTTTGATGTTAACATTGGTATGGGGCAGGGCTCTGCTCTTTCTTCCATTTTATCAGCACTATACCTTTCATCTCTTATTTATATACTAGAAAATCATCTAAAAAATTTAAAAATTCCTATTCCTATTATTTCCTTTGTTAATGATGGTCTTTTCATCTCACAAAGCAAATCTTTTGATATTTCTAACAGTCGTCTCTTCTGTTGTTTTAATATTCTTTCCAATCTTCTTGAAAAATTTGGTCTTGTAGTTGAACATTCCAAAACTGAAATTTTTCACTTTAACAGATCACACAGTCCTTTTAACCCCCCTCTGCTTGACTTATCTTCTTTAGGTGGTAGCATTCTTTATCCCAACAATATATGAAAGTACCTGGGATTTATTTTCAACAGAAAGTTGACATTTCACCAACATATCAACTTTTATACCAACAAGTCTATTTTGACAGTCAAATGTATGAAGATCATCAGTAATTCTAACTGAGGCATCAATCCCTTCCAGAAACACCTCCTATATAGGTCGTATATCCTTCCCATCACCCTTTATAGATTTCAACTCTGGTTCTATAAACATGCACCAATGTCTTATCACTTGAAAGTCTTAGGAAAAATGCAAAGACGGGCTGCTATATGGATACTTGGAGCCTTCAAAACATCCTCTTTGTATGGTATTGAAGCAATAGCGGGCTTAGTCCTCATTTATCTTCATCTTCGTAAACTAGGTGGTAAATCTTAACTTCATACCAACAAACTTCCACCAAGCCACATTATATGGTCTCTCATTAATTCGAGTCCCAGCTCTAATTCATGTTTCGATGCTGTCTCTCTTGACTCACTTACTAATAGACAACACGAGATGGTTAAAGATTATTTGATTGACTCAGCTAACAGATTTAATGAGTGTTTTCCATCTTTTGATCCTTTGAATTCAGAATTTTCTCCAGGTTTTCAAGTCATTGACAATTTTTCAGATCAAATTTCTTTTGTACTTAATAAAGAAAAGAACAATAAATTACATGCTCAGACCCTTGACAAAATGGTCTTGGAATCTTCCTCCTTACCTTCAGTCACTATCATAGCATCGGATGCAAGCATCAAAAACTCAGTTGCTATATCTATTGTGCATATTCACACTCATAATAAACCAATTATCAAAACGATCCATCATTGTTGTGGCAACCACTTATCACAATGATAAATGATTACACAAGCGAGTAAATCTCAAAAGCGGATATAATGTGGGTAGTTTACAAGAGAACTCAACAAGGAGCCTCTTCTTAATTAGAGTCCTATTTATACAAAGTCCTCATGGACCATGCTACTAATAATTAACCCTGCCCTTATGTCCATGCTCCTTCCTCATGTTTGTCTCAAGGTTATCATGTTGTATACATGTGCCCTAATGTCATCTTCTAGATCCTTCTACCATCTTCTAGACCTATGACATCACATCATGTGACATGTCATGTGACTTCAGTGTCATGTGCCTCTTCATCGTCCAAAAAGAAAAGAAAAGAAAAACAAAATTCCTATAAAGTCAGAAAGAAAAAGAAAATAAAAATTGTCCATGTCCAAAGCGTCTTATAACAATCATGCAGTTAACGTCACTAACACTGAGGCGGAATTATTCGCCATTAGGTGTGGCATCAATCAAGTGTCATGTCTCAACTATATATCCAAGATTATCATCATCACGGACTCCATTCATGTAGTTAAAAGAATTTTTGACCCATTTATTCATCCCTATCAAGTCCAAGCAGCAGCCATTCTAAAGAACCTTTGCTATTTCTTTAACAGACATAGGGATAACTCCATCAAATTTTGGGAATGTCCTAGTCATCTTAAATGGCAGTTACACAATGAAGTTGATAAAGAGACTAAAAAATTCAACTTAGTGCCTCTCTTCCCATGTAAAAACTCTTGGGAGTTCAGCAAAAAATGCGAGAGTGACAACATTCTGAATGTTTGGAAAATGACATTCCAAGCTTCGAATTTCAAAGGGAGTCAGTTCTTGGACTTAGTTGATGACGATAACAATTCTATTGAACTAATATATGCTAAAGGTGGATCATAGCTGAAGTCATTTGGTTATTCAAACTTGCTATATGCTCAAGCTACAAGAGCTATTACAAGTCATGCTCCGATAGGTGAATACAGACTTAGGTTCTTTCCTAAGGAAGAATTTAAGTGTTCATGTGTGTTATAAGACGAAAGTGTGGACTGACTTTGGTAGGGTCAGGGTTAGGACAAATATAGAACAGTAGTAATTATTAGTCTACAATGGATGGAGAGCACGTAACTTGGAAGTCATGTGATAGAGTCTAGAATGGTCTGGAAGGACTTACGGTCTAGAAGGATCGAGAGGAGTCTAGATTGGAGTTAGGGTTAGGGATGACGTCAAGGGATATGGGTTTCTCATGGTGTACACATGGTGTACACATGTACAGCGGAGATTAAGAGTATGACATCAGGGCACATGTATATGGCATGGTGGCCTTAAGGTAGATGCATGGTGGATGAGTAATAGAACATGAGGTAGACACATTGTTGTAGCATAGACTAGGAGCCTGTAGTATATATAGAGGATCAATATAGTGAGGGCTCCTTGTTGAGTTCTCTTGTAATCCCCACTACTAGATAGCCAACTAAGAGTTTTGCTGAAGTAAGCAAACTACGAGTGCCGTTCCAGTGAGTGGTTGCTACAACAATGTGGATTTTATCCTATTGAATCATGACGTCATATTTTTCATGAATGTGGCAGGTTTAATGGATATTGAAATCTGAGAAGAGATTTGTTAAGCCACTTTGTCATGTTCTTGGTCTTTAATCCAAGTGAATTTTCATTTTCTAACTCTTTAGCTTAATTATTCGAGTAGGACTTAGGGATTTAGTGTTTATTTATACCTTATTTTCATTTTCATTTTCCTTTTCCTTTTCCTATTCTTTTTCTCTTTTACATGTAGTTTTGCCTCCCTGCACGTAGTTATGACATATAGCTACCACAGTCTGCTCTTGTGCTCCATGTAATAAATTGTTGATTAAAAAAAAATGAAAAGAAATAATGTCTGTTACATGAGGCACTAACTGAGACTACTACAGTACAGCTAATTATTGTGTTATAAAGAAACAATTCTTAATCCTGTAATCTATACTATAGTCATATAGTAAACATAAGGGAGTGATTGTAACAAAGACTTCTCAAAGAAATTCTGGAAAAATCAAAATTTAAAAAAAATAAGTTACAAATTGTCAGAAAATATCAAATTCAAACCTAATAATAAACTGTTATATAGTCAAGCATTAGCTTTCAAAGTTGGCAAAATTTTGAAAATTAAAGAAAAAATTTCTAATTTATTGGCAAAAAAAATTGAAAATATACATAAGATGATCAATAATTTGGGTAAGGTAAAGTCTATGATTAACATGACCACCAAAGGTCCATTATAAAAGCAAATTATTGTTTTCATTACTTATGAAAACAAGTCCAAGTTTATAGCTTCATCAAGTAAGCATATTACTAATCTAAACAGTTTACTTAAGAATATCAAATCAGATATTATAGCAGATTTCATTCACATGGATCAATATAGAATTATTATCACCACTAACAAGATAGCTTTCTCTTTGGATCTTCAAACCATTGAAAGATATGTTAAAAATACTAATATGACCATAAATTCTAGAGTTATTGAAATAATACTTAAAAATAACCATATTTTCAATAATATATCTATTACATTAAAATCTTATATTATTAAAGCATTGCCTAAATTAGACATAGTGATAGTTTGGCTAAACATATGAGATGTTCAAAGTAGCAGTAAGACTAAAAGTCTGATTAACAGATATTTTAATATAAGAAGTTATATTGCTGTTATTCAAGGTGCAAACATGAATCTAGATATTCCCCTATGCAAAAATTGCTGGAAATAGGAGCACACAACTTTTGCTTGCCAATTTCAAAAGCCAAAATGTGCTAAGTATAGCAGACCTCACAAGACTGAACATCACCACCATTTCACCTGGTGTTGCAAGGTAAATTTCAAAACAAATCTTCCCAAACTCTATCATAAACTTCATTCAGCTTGTATCTCTACAACCAGTAGACTGATTTTTACAAACTAAGTTGCACTGGAAAGCTCCAAATAAGGACTATCTGTACATATGTGGGATGTACAAAAGTGATAACAAACAACCAAGATATTAGGCCATCAGTAACTATAAAAGCTTTGTTTGCTAATATCTCATGAATAGCTAGACAGATTTACATGATCAAACTTGTATTGGAAAGTGCTCATCAAACTGTTTC
>Ga0157358_1000560_pt1 | contig 15574 bp, 7 predicted proteins | sample AttcapACBM2_FD_111484 | JGI IMG/M metagenome (GOLD analysis project Ga0157358, IMG submission 111484) | Fungus gardens microbial communities from leaf cutter ant in Botucatu, State of São Paulo, Brazil - Atta capiguara ACBM2 | ecosystem: Host-associated > Fungi > Mycelium > Unclassified ... | reverse complement strand
GAAAGGAGAACTATATACTTATATATTCAAATGTATTAACTACAAAGATGACCACTAAGTGAACAGCTATAATTGTTTATTCTGAAAACATAGGTTTAACTGTAACTGATACAACAAGAAATCTTAGAAGCTCTGAAAAATCAGAGTGTCATATACAAGTCCACCTGTCTGGAAAATTACATCCCCACAGTGAAATCATCTCCAAAATATACAAGCCTGCCTTCTACAGTGTCCACCTTTCTTGTAACATGTCTTATGGTGGTGCTGCAACCATCTGGGTATTCCGTTCTCTATTGCAGAGATAGTCCTATTCAACTCAGTCTTCCATGATAGAGTTACTCCTATCAGTATCTTAACACTGAAACCTCCACCTGGGGTAATAGGGGTTTTACCACTGAAACTCTAAGCATCTCCTATACTTTCTGTTTGTATATAAGACTAGTAGTTACACTGTAATTCACTAGCCTGATAATCAACAAAGATAATCTCTTATTGAACTCGATCCCCAGTGTTCAACAGTGACACACCAATCAGTACTCACTTCTATCTTGGACTTCTTCCCATTATCTGAAGTTATGACCACATAGTAGACAGATGGCACAACACATAAGCTGAAGCCAAGGTCATTCCACAAGTCTGCCCACCTCTGAGTTATTTCTGTGGACTTCTACCCTGGTGTGAACTGCACCTGACACAAAGTCAATTCAATTTGCTCAAGTATAGGTAAATTAAAACAATAAACTTAAAAAATCTTAAAATATTTTTGCAGAATATTTATAAGAACTGTCTCCTCACTGACTTTATCTTAGAGAACAACAAAAATATTAACATCATATTTATTCAAGAATCCCCTTAGTTTATTATCCAAACTATTTCTAGTTTGTTATTTGAAAAGAGTAAAAAAATTGTTGATACTCCCAATTATTCTTCATGGATCACTTTTTTAAGACAATCAATTGATGAAAATAAATATTCTAGAGTCATCACATATATTAATATTAAAATCTTTTAATTATGTTTTTCACTTAGAAAGAACATTATAAACTATAGAGATATTAATCTTATTTCTTTCTTTAATAACAACATTATTTGTTTTATCATTAACATCTATTCTGATGATTAGCAGAATATTTTAAAATATCTAAAGAATATTGAGGTAAATCTTAGCAATATCTTTATTATAATAGTATCACAAATAAGCTACTCACTGGTTGTGATACTTGAACTTAGTGGTGTTTCAGAGGTTCAGTATAAGGAGATAATTATAATAGGTGATGAGTAGTATCAACAAGAATAATTAATGTAAATTGATGTTGTTAAGTCTGAGATCTAATCCTTAGATACAGAAGTATATATACAAAAGAGTAATAGTTTGTGTGTAAGCTATTGCCATCACTTGATCAAAACTCATACCTGATGGGAGCTGTCATCTGTCATAGCAGCTGTCAGGCTAATTTTAGAAGATAACTAATTATGTTACTACATTGATATACTTGTATCTCTACCAATACTTATTGCTTTGAGACACATCATATATCATTGAAAACAGATTGATAAACACTTTCCAATATGAGTTCAATCATGCAAATCTGTTAAGCTGTTCATGAGATATTAGCCAACAAAATTTTTACAGCTACTGATGGCCTGATATCTCAGTCATTTGTTGTTGCTTTTGTACATCCAATATATGTGTGGATATCCCTCATTTGGGGCTTTCCAGCATAACTTAGTTTGTGAAAATTGGTCTACTTGTTGTGGAGATACAAGCTAAATGAAGTTTGTGACAAATAGTATATTTTAACATTAAAAATAATAACTGGGATCCATCATATTCTCATTACTCAGTTTATACTAACACCTTCATAGAAATTACTGACTTATTCAATCAAAGGCTATCTATGTCCATCATTCAAGTTTCAACTTGATACACTGATAATTCTAATAATCTAATAAATCCAGTTTAGTGATTGATTTAATATTTCTTTAGATCAACTCAGAAGAAATTGACACTTATTTTATTTTACCTGATTTGCAAAGTTTTTCCAATCATGCTTTCTTAATGGTTGATATCATTATCAGTGAGAAACTTATTCAAGATAAATAATGAACTATCATCAAAAATAGTATGAAAGAGAAAGGTTTTATTAATGAACTTAAGAACATAGTAGATAACATTGATACTACTAACATCTCTGATAGCAGATTGCTGAAAAGAATAGTACAAGAATTTACAGCTATCTTAGAGAATCTTTAGAATAAGTATTCTAAATATGTCAAAATTACTAAATGTTTTAAAGTATGGTGAAACAAAGAGTATAGTAGAAAGTTGAATATATTACTTATCTAAGTCAAGTTCAGACTGAAAAATATTCAAAGAGATAGTCAAGAGAACAAAAAGATCATTCTTCATCATATTCCTCTCTTTCATACCACTATCTTGTATAGTAGTACCTAATAGAGATATACAAATACAAATTCTTTTTTTTTCTACTCAGCTATATCTTACTCAATAGAAATTAACAACATTTCTGAAAATATCAATATAGATGAACTGAAAGATAGATTCAAGTCATTGATTTTGAACCCTTTGAGAGAATCATTAACTCATTTTAACATCTTGTTTATCCTATATGTAGATAAAATAGAGATGCAAAATAATGATCCTTTTTGGGCAAATCAAATAAAAGAGGAGATTTTTTAGCTTTTCTATACAACTCCCAAGAAGAAGGTATCTAATGTTCAAGATAAGACTAATAAACTAAAGAACATATCTTCACCACAAGTGGAGGGTGAGACTGTTAATAAGCAGAATACAAACCAACCACATAGTTTGAATTCAACTTCTATTTCATATAGAGATTTACAACTGGTTAATCCAAAGCTATGAGATAGCTAGTCACATTCAATTTCTATTTTCAGAACCACAGAATCCATTAATGAAAACTTGAAAAATATAAAAACTTTGCTTTATCATATTGTAGACTTTATCACAAATAGAAATTTTAAGACCAATAGAGAGAATGATATTCTTAGTCTTATAGACTTCAGACAAGTGGTCTGGTCACTTATCTTATTTATCTATAAAGATAGTTGAGATGTCTTGAAGACAGATGATAATAACATTTCATTCTGCAAAAAGTTTTCTCAAAATTTGATAAGAAAGTTCCAAGTCCAAGACTAGAAAAGAAATTTAAGAAAATTCTACTACCTAATTCTGTTGACTTCTCTAACATTTCATTTCCCTAGTTTCTCTGAGACTATCAAAAGAAGATCTCAGTAAATCTCATTATCATGGAAAAAACAATAAGAGTTTGCAAAACAAACCTGGCAGTAAAGAAAAACCTTCTTATATTCAAGTATCTTCTGGGAACATCAAAGAAATTCTTAGTTTAAAGAACAAATTTACCAATTTTCCATCTAAGAAGATTGAAGATATTGATAGGACCATTAAAAATACTAAGAAAATGATACTTCATATCAATATAACCACCAAAAGTCTTTTGTATTACAACTTAAAAATCTTAGGGTTAGTCAATAAGAAGAATCTTATATTAAAGTTAATATAAGAGAACTTAATAGAGAACTTTATACAATATTGTCTACCTTATATATTAATAGCTCATGGTCTGTGCTCTACTACTTTAGTCTACTCTAAATGACTATGTGTAAGCCTTAAGATCAACATGTGTTAAATATATTATGTAATATCATTGTTTCAAAATCTTTTACTTCTTTCTATTATGTTATATAACTCTGTGTGTAACAATGAATGTGATATGTGACTTGCATGACATATTGTGACTAGTTTGTGACAGTTGTGACAGTGAAATCACACTAGACCCTAATCCCAAATAATAAGAAGTGAAAATAAAATAAAATAAGAAGAAAATAAGAAAAGAAAAATGAAATCCAGTCTAATATTTATAATTCTAACATAGTGTTAGTTTCTAAAATTGTGTTGGTAAAAAGCTTGTTCTTTTAAATATTTTGCAAAAAAAAACTTAATGTTTTTAATAATTATACTTGATTATACTACTTATAGTTGAGCAAATTGACTGCTTCCTGATTTCTTGGAGTCCTTGATATTTCTTGTTCTGCTGTTTCTTCTTGAAATGGTACCTCTAGAACAGACAAGAGTTCAAACTGGCTTAGTGTTTATCTTTATAGTTCAAATATTTGAAGATATGAAGACATGGTTTATCTTGTAATACCAGGCAAAGTAATGATGATAATTAACCTTGTAAGGTCTATTGCATTTGACACAGTGAAATTCTTGGGCTCAACATATAAAGATGGTGTATTTCTACTTCCAACAGTTCTTACATTAAAGGATACTGGAATTTATATTTGCTTTCCAAACTGTTATATGGCTTTCTACATTAAAGCATCAGTTGATCAAAGATTCAGCAGAAGTATTACTTTGCAAGTCCCATATATCAATCCAAATAATAGACATGTCTGATTTGGGGGGAGCTTTAATTATATGTAGTTTTAAAGTAATGTGAATATTTTCAAAAATATGAGTGGACTTGGTAATTGATTTTACTGCACTTGAATTAATAGGCATGTTTGTGCCCTCAATAATATATGGGATACCAGGAATTTTGAGATATAATTTAGATTGCAGGAGTTTGGCAGATTAGATGTTATTCAAGTCCAAAGAGTTGAAGTTTTTTATGTAGTTTTCAACTGTATTGAGGTCAGAAAGAGATGTAACTTTGTTAGATATAATAATGAGGCCATAATGATCAGAGTGGATAAAATTGATGATAATATCAGATTTAATGCTCTTGAGAGCACAGTTCAGATTAACAATATGTTTGCTAAAGGAGACTATGAACTTTTTTATATTATCACTGCTTATGGAAACAATGATTTGTTTGTGCAAATTGTTAGAAACAGACTAGCCACTGAACCAGTTATGCTAAAAGTATACAATGTCAAGCTTTGTTGTAGCAACCACTCGCCAGAACAGCACTTGTGATATGCTGACTTCAGCAAAGCTCTCAGTAGACTATCTAGTAGTGGGGATTACAAGAGAACTCAACAAGAAGCCTTCACTGCATTGCTCCTCTATTTATATAAATACAATATGGTCTGTGCTACAACAATATCTATCTGCCCTAATATCCATGCATTGTCCTCATGTCCTATTACTCATCTACCATAAGGCTACCATGCCATATACATGTGCTCTGACGTCATACTCTTAATCTCTGTCATACATGTGTGCACTATGTGTACACCATGAGGAACCATTGTTCCTTGACGTAACTCCTAACCCTAACTCCTATCTAGACTCCTCTCAATCCTTTTAGACCTTAAGTCCTTCTAGACTGCTCTAGACTATTCCAGCTTCTATCACATGACTTCCAGGTCATGTACTCTTCCTTCGTTGTAGACTAATAATTAATTACTTATCTATGTCTGGCTAACCCTAACCATAGCCAAAGTCTGTTCACACTTTCATCTTATAACAAGCTTAGCTTTGACATTTGGCTGGTATTATATATATACTTCATACTGTACTTCTGACAAACTGATTTCAATATTATTTTCATTCAAAAACTGCCTTGGTCATTTATTTGTGCTATTCTGAGTTTATCTAGCAAAGAAGAAGACAGAGTAGTAGATGTTCTTAATCATCCAAACTGAATTAATTTTTTCAAGGTATTATCTGGTGAAAATAACTACCTATAAATCACTTTGTATATTAACATTTGTTTGTTCAATCTATACTTTTCTCTTTGTAAAAACATTTTTAATCATAAGGACATTTGTTTTTTTTATTTTTCAATAATGAAGATCTTTTTTTCTTACTTAACATTTATTCTGACAATAACTAATCTGCTTTAAGGTATCTAAAGAATACTGAAGTAGATATTCATAATGTTTTAGTTATAACAAGTAATTTTAACATTAAAGATAGTGATTGAGATTCTTTGTATCCATTTCATTTAGTTCATAGTGATTTACTTATTGATATTACAGATAATTTTGATCTATATTTTTCACATACTAACTTTGTTTCTACTAGATATTTAGATAATGACAATAGCCCAAACTCTATTATCAATTGGATATTTCTCAGACCTAACTCTTTGAAATTTGATAGTCATACCATTTTTCTAGAATTTTGACATCCTTCTGATCACACTCCACTGGTGGCCAACATTCACATCACTGAAAAGTTCATCCAAAATAAAAGATACTCTATTATAAAAAATAGTGAAGAGAAAGAAAAATTTACATCTGAACTCATAGAAGTTATTAAGAAAATGAATACTTCTTATTTGGTGGATAAAGAATTGCTTGAACTCACTATTCAGAAATTTGCTAGGAGCTTAGATTTCATATGGCAGAAACACTTAAAACAAATCAACATTATGAAATACTCCAAAGCCTGGTGGAATAAAGAATGCCAGACAAATCTAGCAAAATACAGGACATCCAAACAGATTGATGATTAAAAGGCTTTCAAAGGTTCTGTCAAGAAGACTTAATGGATATTCTTCAATAATAAAATTCAAGAAATCACATCCAAGAATCAAAAACCTTGGAATCTCATGAATTGGATCAAAAGACAAAAACTTCCAGCTATTGAAGTGTTGTGTTTCAATGATCAGCCATGTATAGAACTGGACAAACTGTGGCAAGCACTTCATTAGTCATTCAACTCAGCTCAAGATTATCAGATCAATTATAAAGTTTTAGGTGAAATCTCTTTGAAACCAATATTGGAGTGAACATCTTTCTTGAAAGAAGAGTTCAAGAGCACTATTGCAAAATATAGTGATTCATTTACACCAGGACTAGACAGAGTTTTGTGGAAACATCTCAAATATGTTGTTAATAATAACTTGTGTTTAAACATTATAGTTAACATTGCTAATACCTGTATAAACCTTGGCCATTAGCTATTTCACTTCAAGATGTCATTATCAATCATCATTCCAAAGCCTAATAAGGCATCCTATGACTCTTCCAAATCCTTTCACTCTATTGTTCTTTTAAACATGCTAGACAAACTGATTGAAAAAGCTATTGGAGAAAAAATGTAATTTCAAGCAATTTCAAAAATTTTTGTTTCATCCTAATCAACTCAGAGGACTTAAACAACAATCCACCACTGACATGGGTAATTTCTTAACTTATCTAATTTGCTCAGAATGAGTTAAAAATATTCAAACAAGTACTTTGGTATTTGATATCACTTAATTCTTTCTATCACTCAATTATCAACTTATTTCTCTAATACTAGACAAAGCCAGGTTTTATTCATGTATTTCTTCCTTCTTTTCTAATTATCTAGTTGATAGATAAACCCAATACCTCTAGAACAATTTCTCTTTTTCTCTTTTCAATATGAACATGGGTATGGGTTAAGGCTCTACCTTATCTTTTATTTTTCATAGACTTCTTCCTTATCAAAAATGTCTTCTTTACAAAACATATATCTTCCTCATCACCCTTTATGGGTTCTCACTTTGGTACTACAACAAAGCATCACATTTATATCCACTTAATGAGCTTAATAAGCTATAATGACAAGCAGCATTATAGATCTTAGGTATATTCTGCACTTTGTTCACCATAGAAATTGAGGCCATCACTGGTCTAACCTCCTTCCACCTCTACCTTTAAAAATTGAGTGATCATGATAAATTATAAACATTTACTCTTCTATATGATTATGTTATCAAAACACTTCTTAAAAGAAAGCATGCTCTACTCTTTAAACCACATTGTCTATCTTTGGAGAACATAACCTCCAAACAACAAAACAAAATCAAGAGTTCTATTAGCAACACCAACATTCAGCTCAATGAAATTTTTCCATCTTTCAACTTTTTAAATAATGAATTTTGTCTAGGATCTAGATTAATTGATTCTTTTTCTAGTCTTTTTTCATTTTATAAAACAGACTACTGCTCTAATAGGAGTAAAAAAGCTCATTGCCATAAACTCAATAAACTTATTTTTAATGTATCAATGGAACCAAATATAGTTGTTATCATTTTAGATACTGGCATCAAGAATAATATTGCTATATCTATTGCTTATGTTTATTCTTTCAATAACCTCTTGAAGAAGATGCTCCATCATACTATTGATATTACTTTGACAGAGACCAAATTATTTGCTCTCAGATGTGGGATTAATCAGACAGTTCAAATATCTGATTTTTCTTGCATTATTGTTATCACAGATACTTTACATACAGCATAAAAATTTTTCAACTTGTTTACACATTTTTATCAGCTCCAATAAATAGTAATATTTAAAGAACATCAAGCATTCTTCAACAAACATTTGGAAAATTCCATTGAATTTTGGAATTGTCCTAGTAATGAAAACTAGCATCTTTATGTATTAGTAGATAAAGAAATAAAAAAATTCAATCTTACTCCACTTTATCATTGCAAAATATCATGAGATTTTAATAAAAAAGAGAAAAGTGGTAACATTATTAAGAAGTGGTATAAAACTTTTAGAATGTCAAATCTCAAGGGAAAGAACTTTCTTAATCTTCTAAACAATAATTATATAATTATTAAACCCTTCTATATAAAAGAAGATCTATCAATTGAACAACTTGGTTTCTCAAATTAACTATACACTTAAGCTACTTGAACTATCACTAATTATGATCCTATAGAAGAATACTAACCCAGATTTTTTCCAAGAAAAAAGTTTAGTTATTTGTGTAGATTTTATCCAAATGAGCATGTAGTTTTTCTGCTTTCTTAATTTTTTTGTATTATAGACCTTTTATTTATACTTCTCTTTCTTTTCTTTTTCTATTTAATATAGTTACAAAGTAGCTACTATAGTCTGCTCTTATGCTCCATGTAATAAATTGTTGATTTTAAAAAAATGATTATTTTTTGATGAGAAAATTCAAGAAATCACATTAAGAAAACAAGAAATCTTGAAACCTTATAAACTGGGTCAAGAAATGCAAATTGCCAGCTATGAAGGCTATTTAATTCAATAGACACCTATGTATTAAATTAGAAGATATTCGGCAAGCTCTTTACCAAACCTTTAATTCAGCTCAAGATCAGTATATTAATTTACATTTACTTGATGAAGTTCTATTAAGATCTTTATCTGAGTGGCTGTCTTTTGCCAAGGTAGAATTTATTAATACTATTAAACAATGCAGTAGTTTATCTACTCCAGAACCTGATCACATATCATAAAGTCACTTTAAAATTATGGTAACCAACAATAAATGCATCACAAACTTTGTTAACATTGCTAATATATGTATTAATCTCAGCTTTTGGCCTTTATATTTTAAGAGATTTATATCAATTATTATTCCCAAACTAAACAAACTGGCATATAACTCTCTGGAGTATTTTCATCTAATTATCCTCCTCAACATGCTTATCAGAGTTGAAGATGATGGTTTCTAATTATTTTCAATTTCTTTTATTTTCTGTTTTAGAGCTTAGGGTTAGGAGTTAATATAATGACAACATACTTCTTGCTCTTGTACCACCATCTTACATAGTAATACCTAATAGAGTAGTAGTAAATAAATTCTTTATAATTTCTTCAGCAATTTATTTTAATACTTCTATGTCTACATTACTTTCTGTTAAGGAGATAGATATTGACAATGATACTATTACAAGAGAAAGAACTACTTCTCTAAGCAAGTCTACCTCTAGAAGCTCTTCTATGTCTTCTAGTACATCTTTGATAGTATGTCACAATCTAATGGAGATTGAAAACAATATCCTAAATAACAGTCAAGAGAATAGAGATGAAAGTTCTCATCTCTCTTATACTGATATACAAGCAAATAGTATATCAACTGGTATGAGAGTTGACACTTCTCCTATAGTAGGAGTTATATGACCTATCAATGAAGCACAAACCTCATTCATGTTGTGGCAACCACTAGACACAAAGTCCAATGACAACACAAGCAGTATAGCTCTCAGTTAAGCAATCAAGTGGGGAAAAACACAAGAGAACTCAACAAGGAGCCTCTACTAAATTAAAGTCTTATTTATACTGTTACATGTTGGTTCATACTACTACCTTATGTCCACCTCATATCTTACTCAAGGCTACCATGTGTACACCATGTGCTCTAATGTTATCTTCCAGATCCTTTTACCATGTTCTAGACCTATGACATCACATCATGTGACCTGTCATGTGACTCCAATGTCACATGCCTCTTTATTGTCAATAAAAAGAAAAAGAAAAAGAAATTCAAAAGAAAATAAATATAAAATCAAGAAAAATAGATAAAAGGAAAAGAAAAATGTTAGTGTTCAAAGTGTTCCATAACAATCCACATCTTAACCTCAAAGCAACATCCCACTGGATTCAGAGCAAAATGCTGATTAACAGATATTATTTAAGGTAAATTTAACTTATGATATCAATCAAGTGATCAACTCATAATCTTGGAATGGTTCTTTTTACCTAATATTACTTCATAGCTTAATAGAGCATATTTCTTCCAATATCAAAAATATCAAGGTTTTTCTTATGAGAGTTACTGATTACATCATCAACAAGTCAGTAGATAGAGATAAAGTAAATGACTTTAATGATTTGAAAGATGTTGGTAAGATTGCTTGGAATTTTATATCTGCATTTTATAAAGCTAGGTGAGATACCTTACATATGAAGGATAACATTTCTTTTAGAAATAAGGTGGCATTAAAATTTATGCCAAAAATCAATAATATGCTAAAAGCAAAAAATAGCAAAAATATCAAAAAACTGGCATTGATTTCAAGTCTTTTATCTTTTATTCTGGCTAAATTGCCTAAAGAAGTCAACAATTTAAACAGATTTTTCAAAAAGAAAACTATTGTGCCCAATGAAAAAGAACAAGGTAGCAAGTCTTATGCTCAGGCCTCATCAATTGGAAATATTGCAAAAGAGTTCTTAAAAATCAAAGAGATATTTCCAAAGTTATAAGTAAGTAAAATTGAAAACATTCAAAAAATTATCTATGGAAGCAATAAACTGAAGCCACATATCAACATAATCACAAAGGATCTATTATGCAAGCAAGTAATTATTTCCATGAATAATAAAAACAAGAATGAATTCATAATAAACTCAAGTAACTATATCATCAATATTAACAGGCTGTTTAAGAATATTAAGTCCAAGTGTAAAGCAGATTATATTAAATCAGAGAAGTCAAGTGTTATCATTGTCACTGACAAAATTGTATTAGCTTTAGATCTTTAGATTAGCGAATAATATGTCAAGAGTTCAAACAAGATTAATGCTGATAAAGTCAAGACTCTGTGTCTTCCACAATCTAAGTTATACTTGAAAATCATCAGCTTATCCTACTTCATGAACAACTCCAAGACACCAGTATTGTCAGATATCATCAAAGATATCATTAAGAATAATCATATATTTAACAATATCAACATTGTATCAAGATCTAGGATTATAAAAGTCTTGCCAAAATCAGATATGGCCATAATCTGGTTGGATGTGTGAGATTCTCAAAATGGAATGAATGCAAAAAGGCTAATCAATTGTTGCTTCAATATTGGGAAGTATATTGCTACTATTTGTGAGGCCAACATGAACCCAGGCATCCTACAGTGTAAGAAATGCTGGAAGTGGGGTCATTTGACTTATGTTTGCAGAGTTCAAAAATTGAAGTGTGTCAAGTGTAATAGGCCACATCTTACTGAGCATCATAAAGAATTCTTGTGGTGCTACAAAGCTAACACTAAATCTAATCTGCCCAGGTTAGAAACTAAAGTAGGTGAACTATGTTCCTATTCACTCAAATGTATAAATTGCAAAGAGGATCATCAAGTGGACTCAAACCTCTGTTCTTTCAACAATCATCACATCCACCCAGACTAGCAATTCATTTCTGATCATGCTCCACTTCCAATGTGCATTCCAATTTTTGAAGAATATTTTTCAACCAAAAAGTGAGTTTTAATCAAGAATAGTGAAGAAGAAAAGAACTTCATTAACAACTTCATCACTTCAATATGTGCTATTGACACTTCAGATATACATAATGAAAACTTTCTGGAAAACATTGTTCAAACTATAGCCCAATCTGCCAACAGTTTTTGGAATCATCATTCAAGAACTATCAATATTACCAAGCATTCCATAATTTTGTGGGATACAAGTTGTAGCAACACCCTCAAAAGGTACAGGAGTATGAAAAAGATTGAGGACTAGAAAGCATTCAAAAACATGATCAAGAAAACTAAATACAATTTCTTTAATCAGAAAATTCAAGAAATTACTAACAGAAAAGCAGGCTTATAGGACCTTATGAATTGGGTCAACAAGTGCAAACTCCCAGCAGTTGAAGTGATCAAGTTCAATAACTAACCATGTTTAGAAATAGATAATCTTTGGAACACACTTTATTCTATCTTCAACAAGGCTCAGGATAGGCAAGTTGATTTTAGCCTACTAAACAGACTTCAAGACAAGAAATCAGAAGCCTAGATTCTTTTTTCAAAAGTAGAATTTAGGAATGCGATTTGTAATTGCAATAATTCTTCCATGCCTGAACCTGATAAACTTTCATGGCATTATCTCAAAATCATCATTAAAAACTCAGTTTATCTGTCAAAGATTATAGACATAGCTAATACATGTTTTGATATAGGCTTTTAGCCTTCTCACTTCAAAACTTCAATGTCTATTGTTATCCCAAAACCCAACAAAAAGTCTTATAACTCTTCTAAATCTTTCAAACCAATTATGCTCCTAAATATGATTGGTAAACTAATTGAGAAGGTCATTGGGGAGAGACTGCAATTCTATGCAATCATAAATGATTTATCTATTTCAGCCAATTAAGTGGTCTTAAAAAACAATTGACTATTGATGCCAGTATCGCTCTTACTCACTTCATTTATATGGGGTGTGTTAAGAATATTAACACAAGCATGCTTGCCTTTGACATTCTCCAGTTTTTCCCATTCCTAAATCATCATCTTCTACCAAATTTGTTTAATAAAGCAGGTTTTGACCTAAAAGTATCAAAGTTCTTTGGTAATTATCTTGTAAGTTGATAGACTAAATATATTTGGAATAATTTTTCTTCTCAGTTATTTAGTGTAGATGTGGGAGTGGGTTAAGGTCCAGATCTCTCTTCTATTCTTTCTGCTCTCTATATTTTTCCTATTCTTCATATTTTTGAAAAACAATTAAAAAATCTAAAAATTCCTATTTCCTTTTTATTTTTTGTTGATGATGGCTTCCTTATTGCTCAGAACAAATCTATTTCCATTTCCAACTTATTTTTAATTTGTAATTACCAAATCATCTTGTCTCTTCTCCAAAAAGTTGGTTTCAAGCTGGAACATAGCAAGATTGAAATTTTCTATTTTTTGTATTCAACAGGTTCTTTTAACTTCCCTCTCTCAACCTCTCTTCCTTAAACAGTCCTATCCTCCAACCAAGAAATACATAGAAATATCTTGGATTCATATTCAACAGGAAATTGTCTTTCCAAAGCCACATTGACTTTTATACCAATAAAGCCATGTTAATGGTCAAGAGTATGAAATTGCTTGGAAATTCTACTTATGGTTTAGCCCCTTAGCAAAAATGTCTATTATATAGAAGTTGCTTTATATAGCCATCAGTTATAATTTTACAACAAAGTTTCTCTTTGATATCTCATTAGAAAGCTTAACAAAATGCAATGCTGTGTAGTAATATGAATACTTGGTGCTTTTTGCACATCTCTATCATTTAGTATTAAGACCATTGCAGGTCTTATATCTGTCAAATTTTATCTCCAAAAGCTCTGTAGCAGATCCTAGCTCAGAGCTCACTCTCTTCCTACAAATCATATTATTAGGTTGTTATTGAACAGCTCACTATCCTATACTACTTCTTCTCATCCTCTTTTACTGATGCACCTCAAACCCAGACAGTGACAAAAAATCAAGAGTCATATTGTAGATATCAAAAATAGATACAATAAAATAGTTCTGTCATTTGACTCTCTTAACAAAGAATTTAATCCAGGACATAGAATCATGGACCTCTTTGAAGATCATTTCTCATTTCACACAGTGAAAAACAACAACAACAATAGCCTTAAAGCACATTGTCTATCTCTTGACAATTTCGCTCTAACTTCTTCACTAGATTTCTTAATAGCTCTTGTTGTTACAGATGTAAGTATTAAAAATCAAGTAGCCACATCAATCACACATATCCATTGCTAGAACTGCCCTATCATAAAAACTATTCATTATGCAATCAATTTCATGTTTACAGAAGCTGAGCTGTTTACCATCAGATATAGCATTAATTAAGCTATGCAGCTCCAAGAGTTAAATAAAATAATAATCATCACTTATTCCATTCACTCTGTTAAAGAATCTTTGATTATTCACTGTATTCTTACTAAGTTCACAGTGCTGCTATTTCTCATGAATTACAAGAATTTTTTAGTATTAATAACACCAACACCATTGAATTCTGGAAGTTTTTGAGTCACTGCAAATGGCTTCTTCACAGTGTGGTTGATTCTGAAACCAGAAAATATTAGCAAAATCTATCTTTCCCATGAAAAACTTTGTGGAACTTGAGTAAAAAAAGAGAGTACAATGATATCATTAACAAATGGAAAATGATTTTTCAATCTTCAGACAATAAAGAAAGGAACTTCCTGGATCTAGTTGATGATAAAAACAATCCTTTGGAGCTGTCTTATTCCAAAGACAGTACTTGGCTACAATACTTCAGTTACTCTAACTCACTCTGCATCCAAGCATCAAGAGCTATTGTCAATTATATGCCTATGGGAGAATATTGTCTCAGATTCTTCCCTAATGAACACTCCAGTTGCTCTTGTGGTAACTATTCTATTGAGTTAAGAAGACACATTCTTCACAAGTATTGAAGGTTCAACAAATACTAGAATCCAAGAAGGGATTCTATAGGTTATTTTGTTTCCTTTCTCATATTTAACAGTAGTGCTTTTATATTTAGTAATAGCTCTACATAATTGTTTGTAACTATAAGTCTCTCATATCTTTCTTTCTTTTTCTAGTACTCTTTTCTCTTTTCTTTTCTTCTTTTCTTTTTTCTTTTCTCTTTCTCCCTTCTTTTCTGTTCACATGTAGGTCCTGTCTCCATGTAAGTAGATACATTGTGTCTACCATAGTCTGCTCTCATACTCTGTATAATAAATTGTTGATTTAAAAAAAAAGAGTTAATATGATAATATATGTCACAGTTACAAAGTCATATGATCACATCTCACAATGGAATGTGGTAGAAGGTTCTAGAAGCAATGGTGTTATTACAGCATGTTTTACATATATCTCTTTAGGGTAGGCTAGGTTAGTATAATACAGACTATAAGCAAAGTGTATACAAGATAGATACATTATATCTAGAAACTCCATCAAGTTCTCTTGTGTTAACCAATACAAGGTTCCCCTTCTTTGACTCATTCTAAGGTCTTTGAATTGTAACAATGTTTGTATCAGAATTAAAGATAGTAAATTTTATGTATTTTCAATTTATTTCTTCTTGTTCTCTTTCTTTTCTTTCTTCTTTTATTTTG
>Ga0157358_1000558_pt1 | contig 15578 bp, 11 predicted proteins | sample AttcapACBM2_FD_111484 | JGI IMG/M metagenome (GOLD analysis project Ga0157358, IMG submission 111484) | Fungus gardens microbial communities from leaf cutter ant in Botucatu, State of São Paulo, Brazil - Atta capiguara ACBM2 | ecosystem: Host-associated > Fungi > Mycelium > Unclassified ... | reverse complement strand
TAGCAATAAGTATTCATAGAGATACAAGCATATCAATGTAGTGACATAATTAGTTACCTTTTAAAATTAGCCTAACAGCTGCTATGACAGATGACAGCTCCCATCAGGTATGAATTTTGATCATGTGATAGCAACAGCTTGTGCATAGACTATCACTCTTTTGTATATATATACTTCTGTGTCTGAGGATTAGATCTCAGACTTAACAACATCAATTATCATTAGTATTGATCCTAATCATCATTTTCATCATTATTAAACTTCTAAATCACTTCTAAACCTCTGAGAGTGCACCCAAGGTTCAGATATCACAAATAAGTAAGTAGTTTATTTTGTGATAGTTCCACAGTGTAAGAACTATTGAAAATGGGGCCATTCAATCTTTGGGTGTTGATCACATGCAACCAGATGTGTTTTATGCTATGGTCTGCACAAAACTGAGCATCACAGGAATAAATTGTGGTATTATAAAGCAAATAATAAATCAACTCCTCCAAGGCTTGCTACAAAAAATAGTGAGCCTTGCTCTCATTCCTTCAAATGTGTCAACTGTAAAAACAACCACCAAGTGGATAGCAACAAATGTCCTTATTGGCATAACCATTTCAACAAAGAGTGGCATGGTAGAAAACAACGGGAGCTCTCTAATGGTAGAGTATAGTAATGTAGCAATCCTATCATCTTTAGATTAGTTGTTTCTTTCTTCTTTTTTGTTTTTCTTTTCTTTTTCAATTTACATGTTGTTTGCCTATCAATGTATTATAGCTACTAAGTAGTTACCACAGTCTGCCATTACATTCTGCATTATAAATTGTTGATCTCAATAATAATAATATTATTATTATTATTACAAACTGTCATATAATGTGTTATAAAGAACATTGTAGAAGGTTCTGGAATGATAATGTCATACCACATATTAATGGCATGTAGTATATATGTTTCTTTAGAGTAGGCTAGGTTAGTATAGCATAGACTATTAGCTAAGTATATATAAGATAGACACTTTGTAACTAGAACTTCATCAAGTTCTCTTGTGTTATCTAATACAAGGTTCTTTTTTTATCTTAATACTTTGAGGTTTGAATTGTAATACATGGCTTCTTATGAAACTCTAGACTTAATTTTCAAGGACTTTAGTATACCTAAAGTAGTTACCTATCTCCTCTAATTCTCAGATAGACTTAGTACTAGTATTTAAGACATTTAAAATAATTTGCTTCCTGTTATGACTTCCTTCTAAAATATAACTGTTACAACATATAGAGGTGCAGCTTATTCACTGAAGCCAAGGTTACTCTGAATTCATATTCACAGATGTTGGATAATATTTCCATACTCTTCCAACATCTTCTGGAATTTTCATATAAATAGTTTCTTCTTCCAAACATGTTCCTTATCTAATATATAGTTATATTATTATAACATTATTCTTCTAGAATATTTTATGTTCTTTTTTATATCATGTGATGTTGTGACTGTGATGGTGATATGTAAGACTAATCTATAACAGTTATGAAATCATGTAAAAAATAAAAGAAAAAAATAAAATAAAAGAGAATAAAAAGAAATCAAGTTATTTGTTTTATCTCTTTTACTTTCTGTTCCTCCACTGGTTCTCTATATCTCACTATTCAACTAACATTCACAACCAGATAAATTTTCATTGAAGTTAGTAGCCTTAGTTTGACTATAATAGTATTATAGTTAAAGATTTCAGAGTTAAGTTGATAAAAAACCTTGTATTAGATTAACACAAGAGAACTTAATAGAGTTCCTAGTACAGAGTGTCTACCTTATATTGGCCTATGTAAGACTAATACTAACCTATCCTAAAGATCATGTATTATCTATAAAATCAACATGTAATAGGTATACTATATAATATTATTGTTCTAGAATCTTTTATACTCTTCTATGTGACACATGATTCTGTAACATAACATGTGACAAATATGTGATACCCTGTCATAGTATGTCACAGTTGTAACAGTCACACTATAACCCTAACTCTAAGTCTAAAATAAGAAAATAAATAGAAAATAAAATTAAAATAATAAAATAAGATAAATAAGTAAAGTCCATTATCTTCAATTCTGACAAATGACAGTATCAGATATCACTTCTTCAATAATATATAGTCTAATATATTGTTTCATTAATTTCTTAGTTAGTTTTTCTTTGAATACTAAATCTTTTATGCTTAATATTTCTTTGTCTTTCTTCATCTATACATACCTCTGTATCAGACATAGTTCATACTTGAAGGTGAAAGTCTGTAAGATTGTGTGGAGTTTAAACCAAGTATGAAAACTTGTTCAAGAAACAAAGAGTTGTAGACTTTGTGAATAATTCTGGCTTCAGCTTATATGCTGTTTTGTTTACTTGCTGTGTAGTTGCAACTTTAGGAAAAATAAGATAGAGTTCAAGAGATTGAACACTAACAAGATAAGTATGTTACTGTAATACTGGAGTTTGATATTAACAATAGTTGATTATCAAACTGAAGATTATAGTATATTTACTAGTTCTTAAGTATTAAGTAAAAGTAAGATTTGGGTGGTATTATTACTTTATAATACAGCTCTAGATAATGTCAGCAGCTATACTAAGCAGATGTTTCAGTGGTGAGATACTAATAGAGGTTCAGATTAAAAAGAAGTAAACTTTGCTGTAGAAGACCAAGTACTCATGGAATTTTAACAAAGAGATAATAATGGAAGATGGTTTATAAATGGAGATATTGCAAAGAAATAACATTATTATGGAAGATAATATTAAAGCAACTAGTAAAGTTTGTAGGATTTTACAGACTTTTACAACCTTTAGGAAGTTTTAAGTATATTAAGTAACAAGTACAAGCAGTGCTTACCTCAAGTCCTGAGAGAACAGAATGAGAACTTCTGAGAGTAGCAACTATCATAAATGAGTCTATTCCAATTTAGTGGAACAATGCTAATATTGTTAGATGCAGTTTATACCTTGTTATCTGAGATTCAATAATAAACTCTCAGAAGTCCAAATAAGTAACTTGTATTATCTGGATATGTGGAATGTAAGAGTTGGAACAATTTTTAACTCAGAAAACCTGATTGTCAGAATTGAAGACAATAGACTTGGTTTCTATTTTATTTTATTTTATTTTGATTTTATTTTCTCTTATTATTTATGGTTGAGTAGAAGACAAAGAAGACAAAGTGTGACACTGTCACAGAAGTCACATGCTCACATGATGTGAGGGAACAATATAGAAGGTTCTAGATAGATGATGTCATAACAATATGTAGTATACATGTTGGCCTTAAGGCAAACACATGGTCTTTAGGATAGGCTAGAGAAGTAGTAGCACAGGCCATTGTAGTTTAGTATATAAGGTAGATGTTTCTGTATGGAGTTCTCTATTGAGTTCTCTTGTGTTACTTAATACAAGAGAGTGTTTTTTGCTTAACACTGAGCCTAAGTCATAATACTAATGTCGACATTACTTCTTTCTTTCTTACTACCATTTCATATGGTAATACCTAAAAGAATTTCAGTAAATACATCTTTTTCTTTTGACATTAACACTATTTCCAACTCTCAAAAGTCTTCTATTGGTATGGCTATAGACATAGAAGTTGATACTCTAAGAGATTGGTCTATATCTTCAAGTACTAATAGTTCTAGAATAACTTGAGTGCATTCCAATATGTCTTTCATGGCATATATAGAGTGTGTTCAAGCCCTTGTCAATAATCTAACCTAGGCTGATCAAGTTAAGCTTAATAAATCTCAAGGACTTACTCTGTCTTATGCTACTTCGAAAGTAAGGGAAAAGAAATATACTAACCAGGCTAAAGCAACTGAACCCACACTGGATTCTTATGGTGTGATAACTAATAACATATGTCTACCTCAAAGTTTAGAACTAATAGTTATTAGTGAAATATGCTTACCATGAAATTTAGAATCCTTGGTTATCTCTTATACAGCAAATCAATCTGTAAACTCATAATTATAGAACATTAGCTTCTGTCTGATTTCCATTTATTAGACAACATAGATTAGAAGATAAAACAGTGGAGGACATTCATCAAATCATGAAATTTGGATTTGTTGTCTAGGATTTGTTGTTGTCTATCTATGAATTGAGATGAGATAAATTGATAGCTAACAAGGACAACAGGTCTTTTACAGTTTAATGCAAAAGTTCCAAACAATTGATCAACAAAAAAACTGTCAATTTCTAAAATGGAAAACAAGCCAATATCTCAAAAGTACCTTTTCTGATTCCTTCTAGGCTAAGTAAGAACATCTTAGCTAAGTCAAAATACTATAAGGGAAAACTATCTTCTAGCTCTTTCAACTCATCTCCCACTGATAATGGTCAATCATATGCACAAGTTTCCAAGAACAATATTAAAGATATTATAATCAAGGAGAATTTCCTGAACTTATCAGCAAATAAAATCAAAAAAGTTCACAAGGTTTTCAACAACCAGATAAAGGATAAACCAAAGATTAATATAATGACTAAAGGTCCTTCAAGAAAGCAAATAATTATATCAATAAGTTTGCAAATCTCTAGAAGAATTATGGTCAAGTTGAACAAACATATCACTAATATCAATAGGACACTTAAAGACATTAAATCTGATGTTGTAGCTGACTTCATACATGTGGACAATAGAGACATGGTTATTACCACTAACAAAGTAGTCACTAATTCAAATCTGGACATTATTAAAAAGTCCATTGAGAATATTGATGGAGTTGATATAAGCAAAGTCATAAGTCTAAGACTCCCACAATCTCAATCTTATCTCAAGATTTTGGATATACTTTACTATGTTGAAGACACTAATCTACCAATCATATCAGACATCAATGAAAGAGTTTTTCAAGCAACCCACATTTTCAATGACATTGTTCTTGTGTTCCATCCTTATATTATCAAAGCTTCTCCAAAATCTGACATAGCAGTCATTTGGGTTGGCATATAGGACTCTCAAAACAGTACTAAGACTAAAGATCTTATCAACAGATGTTTCAACATAGAAAGCCACATTGTGATTATCTAAGGAACAAACATGAATTCTGGCATTTCTCAATGCAAAAATTGTTGGAAATAGAGGCACATAATCTTTGTGTATCATGCACATGGGTCCAAATGTGTCAAGTGTAATGGTTCACATAAGATAGAATATTACAGAGATATGACATAATGCTGTAAGGTGTATTTCAAGACTAACCTCCTAGACTTGAAACAAAGAAGAGCAATCTCTGTCTATACTCTTTCAAATATATCAACTACAAAGGGAAACACCAAGTGGATAGCAATACATATCTGTTCTAGAAACATTATTTCAATAAGAAATGATATGCAAAGAAGTATCAAGAGCTCTGTAAAAATAAAGGCAAATCAATTCACTCAGTTGTAGGTGGAACAAGTTTATAAACCTAAAAATCTTTTTACAGAATATTTGAAAGGACAGACTTCTTACTGATGTTATATTAGAAAACAAAAAAGATTTCAACATCATTTTTATTTAAGAACCCCTGTAGTCCACCATCCAGACTATTCCTAGCTTATTATCTGAGAAGAGTGAAAAAATTGTGGAAGCTTCTAATCATTCTTCATGGATCACCTTTTTAAGAAATTTGAATGTTGAAACAAATATCTAAGAGTCATCACATATATCAACATCTAACTCCTCTAATTATGATTTTCACTCAGAAAGAACATTATAAACTACAGAGACATTAACCTTATTTTATTCTTTAATAATGGCTCTATTTGTTTCATCATTAACATTTATTCCAATGATCAGCAGAATGCCTTAAAATATCTAAAGGATATAGAGATAAATATTAGTAATATATTCATCATGACAGGGGATTTCAACATTAGAGATAATAACTGGGACCTGTCATACCCTCATTACTCAGTTCATACTAATACCCTCATGTTAATTGCTGACACTTTTAGTTTAAGGCTATTTACACCTATTATTCAAGTTCTAACTCAATATACTAATGAATCCAATTCAGTAATTGACCTAATGCTTCTTTGAGTCAATTTAGAAGAAATCGACACTTATTTTATCTTTCCTAATTTATAAAGTTCTTCTGACTATATCTCCTTAATAGTAGATATCATTATCAGTGAGAATTTTATTTGAGATAAATAATGAACCATCATCAAATATAGTGAGAAAGAGGAAGGTTTTGTCAATGAGCTCAAGAATATAGTAGGTAACATTAATACCACTTATATCTCTGATAGTGAAATGCTAGAAAGAATAGTATAAGAATTCATGACTTTCTTAGAAAATCTTTGGAATAAATATTCTAAATGTATTAATATTACTAAAGCTTGGTAGAATAAAGAGTGTAGTAGAAATCTGAATATATATCACTCATTCAAATTAAGTTCAGACTGGAAAATATTCAAAAGAATAATTAAAAGAATGAAAAGATCTTTTTTTGATGAGAAAATCCAAGAAATAGCATCAAGAAACAAGTGATCTTAGAACCTCATAAAATAAGTTAAGAAATGCAAATTGCTAGTCATAGAAGCCATTCAATTCAATAGGTGTTTATACATCAAATTAGGAGATTTTTGGCAAGCTCTTCACCAAACTTTCAATTCAGCTCAAAATTGACATATTAACTTACATTTACTCAATGAAATCCTATCAAAACCTTTATCTGAGTGGCTGCATTTTTCCAAGGCAGAATTTACTAATACTATAAAAAAATGCAGTAGCTTGTTCACCACAGAACCCAACCATATATCATGGAGTTACTTCAAAATTCTGGTAATGGACAATAAATTCATCTCAAATATCATCCATATTACTAATATATATCAATCTTGGATATTGGTCCTTACATTCCAAAAATATTAACATCAATCATTATTCCTAAACTAAACAAACTGGCATATGATTCTCCAAAGATTTTTCACTCCATTATCCTCCTCAATATGCTTGGAAAACTTATAGAGAAAGTTATCAGTGGAAATCTTTAAATATAATCAATTGTATCCAGCTTTATGCACTCAAACCAATTAGAAGATTTGAAACAATGTTCCACTCTGAATACTGGCCTATATTTAACTCATCTAATTTATACTAGATAGGTTAAAGATCTTCATATCAGCACCTTAGCTTTAAACATTGCTCATTTTTTCCATCACTTAACCATCAGCTTTTCCTGTTGATTTTGGACAAAGCTGGATTTGATCCAAGAATTGCTATTTTCTTTTCCAATTATTGAATTAATAGAAAGACTCAGTATGTATTGAACAATTTCATATCTCTTTACTTCAGGGCAGATGTGAGTGTAGGCTAAGGCTCTGCTCTCTTCCCAATTTTATCTACTCTCTATATTGCCTCAATTTTTCACATTTTTGAAAAAAGAACTAAAAATCTTTTATTTAACATTTCTGTTTCCACTTTTTCTTTTGTGGATGATACTCTCTTTATTTCTTAGGAAAAGAGTTATGAAAAATCAAACACAAATTTATTTTGTAGTTATAACATCATTTTCTCTCTTTTTAAACAATTTGGCCTCATAATTGAATATAACAAATTGGAGGTCTTTTATTTCTTTAGAGCTACTAAACATTTTAATCCCCCTTTTCTAGATCTAGAACTATTAGGAAAATATATTTTATAACCAAAGGTTATATGGAAGTACCTTGGTTTTATATTTTACAGAAAACTTTTGTTTTGGTAGTATTTTTATTTTTATTTCAACAAAGCCTTGTTTATCATCAAGGAAATGAAATTGTTGGGAAACTTTACTAGAGAGGTGTTGTCCATGCACAAACAACTTCTTTATAGGACATATGTCATGCTTATTATACTATATGGCTTTTAGTTATGGTTTTACAAAGCTGCTCCTCTCTCTAATCCTCTCAAGAAACTTAGAAAGATGTAATATAGAGTGGTGCTATAGATTATGGGAGCATTTCATACCTCTCTATCATAGAGAGTTGAGGCTATAGCCAGTCTCATTTCTATATATCTTGACCTTGAGAAAATTAGTAGTAGACATCACCTAAGAATGGTATCTCTACCTAAACAACATGCCATCAATTCACTTTTAAATAATCAACATTTGAAGAAAACAATACTCCATCATTTATTAATAGAAAATTTGACATCCAAACAATGACAGAAAATTAAGAGTTTAATTGTAAACATCAACAATCAATTAAATAAAGTTTACCTATCCTTTGATAAGCTTCATAAAGAACTCTTATCTGGCTTTCAATTAGTAGACAATTTTGCATTTCTCTTTTAATACAATGAACTGTAAAAATACAAAAGTTAAGAATGCTTACATTTGCACTCTCAACAAAATCTTTGATGATTCTCTTTTGAATTCAAACACCATTCTCATAATTTCTAATACCAGTATCAAGAATAATATTACAACTTTGATATCACATATTTGCTCTAGTTGAAACATTTTAGCTAAAACAATCCATTATGTAATTAATGTCACTTCCACTAAGATAGAAATGTTTTCAATTAGATGCTGAATTAATCAAGCTGTTCAGGTTCCAAATGCTAAGAATATTATTGTCATTACTGATACTATTCATGTTATAAGGTGAATCTTTGATTTGTCTTTTTATCTATATAAATTGTACTCCATCACTATATCTCAGGATCTTAAAGCTTGCTTTAACAAGAGTTCTAACAACTCTATTATATTTTGGGATTGCCCTAGTAGTGCTAACTGGTGTTCTTACTCAGCTGTTAACAAAGAGACCAAATAATTCAATATTGACTCTATCTTTTCTTGTAAATTATCATAGGACTTTAGCAAGAAAGAAAAATGTGATTTAATACTACAAAATTGGCAAATAACATTTCAAGCTTTGGATTACAAAAAAAAATAACTTTCTAGATTTAACCAATGATAATAGCTACCATACTAAGCTTACTTACATGAAGAGCAGTACTTGGCTCAAACACTTTGAACACTCCAACACTCTATATGTACATGCAACTAGAGCCATTACAAATCATACTCCTATAGACAAATATTAGCTAAGGTTTTTCCCTAGAGAATCATTTGAATGTCTATACAGATTATATTCAATTGAATCAAGATATCATATTCTCTATAATTATAGAAGATATAATAAATATTAGAATCCTAACAGAGAGTCATTGAAGAATTTCATTGCTTTTCTCAAATTTAATCCAGAAGCATTTTTCTTCTATAAAGTTGTATTGCCTACAGTAACCTTTTTTCTTCTTTTCTTTTCTTTTCCTTTTTATCTCTTCTGGTATTTAAGTATCTATGTTGTAGGTACCATTGTCTACCACTATGTCCTGTATAATAAATTGTCAATTTTTTTAAAATAAAAATAAAAAAGAACAATCTTTAGCTTTAGCTTATATACTATATCTTTACTAGTCACACTAGTCACATATTTCAGAAGAGATACTCAGAATGTTGTTAGCAAATAAGTCTACCAGAAGATAAGAGATATGATGTCACTAATACTAGAAGATAGTAACAGTTTTAGTTAATTTTCAAGATAAGACTTTACAGTATAACTACTGGTTTATATATTAAGTATATTACCTAGGGTAGTTATCTAGAAATGGAGACTGCTAAGTGAGTTATCCTGGTTTGAAGTGATTTTTGAATGTCTAGGGTAGAGATTTATGAAGTTATCAAGAATTCAGCAAGAATATCCAAGATAAAATAGAGAATATGGTTCATACCAAAAAAAGTTAGAGAGTATAGATGAAGAAGGGAGTATTATTTGTGAATTGAAATAGATTTGGCTAGATTAGGATATAATAGTATTTTTTTTAAGATCTTGAGTTACTTGGGTTTGTATGTGATATGATGATTAAAAGAAAAAATTTGAATTAGTCTTTTTTTTCTTCTAATCATAATATTTACTCATTTAGATTCTGAAAATGAGGAACTGCATATGTAACAGGAAGAAATAGTAAGTTATTAGGCTGAAAAATATGCTTAGATGAAAAAAGAAGCTTAAAAATGTTAGGAGGCTCAGACTGCTGAGAAAGTATGGTTGGTTGCTAAGACCAAAGTAAGAAAGAAAAAGAAAAATTATTGCAAGAAAGAAGCTGAGCATGTCTGCTAAGTAGAAAAGGCTACTTAGCTAGAGTAGAAAAAGTAGGTATTACAAAATAAGTTACTCACTGATTGTGATACTTGAAACTTAGATAGCTTGACAGTGATTCAGAGGTTCAGTATAAGGAGATAGTAATAATAGATGATAAATAGTATCAATAAGAATAATTGATGTTGTTAAGTCTGAAGTCTAATCAAACACAGAGATATATATACAAAAGAGTGATGGTCTATATGTAAGCTGTTTCCATAACATAATCAAAACTTATATCTGATGGGAGCTATTATCTATCATAGTAGATGTCAGGCTAATTTTAAAAGATAACTAATTATGTCACTACATTGATATGCTTATATCTCTATAAATACTTATTGCTAGATAAGTACTTTCCAAAGTTCAATTATGTGAATCTGTCCAGTCATTTATAAGATAATAGCTAACAAAACTTTTACAGTTACTGATGGCCTAATATCTTGGCTGTTTGTTATTGCTTTTATACATCCCACATATGTGCAAATAGCTCTTATTTGGAGCTTTCCAGCATAACTTAGTTTGTGAAGATCAGTCTACTGGTTGTGGAGATACAAGCTGAATGAAGTTTGTAACAGCAGATGTGAGAGAGAAAGAAGCTGAAGATAGTGTGTTTGACATGCATACAGAAAACAGCTTATATTTAGGAGATGACTGGAGAAGAATCTAGAATACAAAAGAGGTAGGATTTAAAAGAAGAAAGAAAAAAAGATAGTAGAATAAATGAGAGGAGGCATAGTAAAGTATTAGATAAGAAACATACCTGTCAGGTACAGTTCACACCAGAAGATGAAAGTCTGTGGAGTTGGCTTAGGAATGCACAGAGTATGTAACTCTATGAAAAGAGCTTGGTAACATGAACTTGTAGAATGATCTTGGCTTCAGCTTATGTGCTGTACTATCTGTCTGCTATATGATTGCAACTTTAGAGGAATAGATGAAGTCTGAGATAAAAGTGAGTACTGATTGGATGTATTGCCATTGAACACCAGAGATCAAGTTCAATAAGAGTTATCTTTATTGATTATCAGACTAGCGAATTACAGTGTAACTACTAGTCTTATATATAAGTCAGATGTATAGGAGATACTTGGGGTTTCAGTGTATTGCCTCAAGTAGAGATTTCAGTAGTGAGATACTAACAGAAGTAAAAAACTCTACCATGGAAGATCAAGTTTGCTAGAAATATCCTAGTCATAGAAGATTGGATATCTGGATTATTGTATCACCACTGCAGAGACATGTTGCCAGAAGGGTGGCTGTCACAGAAGACAAACTTGTTTTATAGATATTAAAATGATAGCATCACTACAATGACATATCTTCCAAATAGATGGACTTGACATATGACAATGCCTAAAAGAAGAAACTATCTATAGGAAAGTTATTGAAGACATTGAAAGAGTATGAGAACACTATTTAATATATGTGGATATTAATCTTGAATGATCTTGGCTTCAGTGGATACACTATATCTCTGTATGTTATCATAGTCATATTTAGAAAAAGAGTTATAATAAGGAATAGATCATGGAGGAAGTTAAACTTCCAACCATAGATACTTAGAACAGTATACTCTACTAGTTGATTTTCAAGCTAAGAAATTACAGAGTATCTATATCTTAAATACTAGTACTAAGACTATCTGAGAATTGGAGGAGACAAATAACTACCCTAAGTATATTAAAGTCCTTGGAAATCAAGTCTGGAGTTCCATAGATATCATGAAAATTTATGTGATCAGTAATGGAGTAATTAGACATGGAAAAGAACTAAATTGATCCATACTAGAAGTAGTATATAGACAGAAAGAAAGATATTTACTTTTGTAGATATTTTGGATAGAGTTGAGCTTAGTTAAGCATTATTCATGGTGGAGTTAGATAGATTAGATGTATTTGAATAGTATGTAATATAAAAAAGGTAAAGAAAATAGTGTAAGGAGACTGACTTTTCTGAGACTTTTCTCTTTTATGTTTTTTGGCTGTTCTGTGTTCTGTGATCCTTTCTCACATCTGTACTCATCTACTTATCTGACTTCCCATACTCTAAACCCCTTTAAGCTATATATCAGACTTACAAAGTGTAGATCCAAGTTTCTTTTGATTTTATTTCTATTCTGGAAACTAGGGTTAGAGTTTAGCATGACATCATGATCATACTGTTGCACATCAGTCACATCAGATAATACAGTTATAGTAATGGTCATATGATAACATGATTATATAGAACATAATGGAAGATTTGAGAAACAATAATATCATATAATATATACAACATATATTGACCTCATGGCTAACACATAGTCTTTAGAGTAAGCTAGATGTAGTAAAGCATGGACTATTGCTAGTTAGTATATATAAGTAGATACATTGTACTAAGAACTCCATTGAGTTCTCTTATATTAATCCAATATAAGATTCTTTTTATCAACCAATCCTAAGGTCTTTGAGTTGTAACATTAGAATTTGATTCCTATTCTTGAAACTGCCCAACACAGAGCCCTCTCTACAAACTTACTCTTACTCTTTACCATTCTCAACTATAGATAATGCACCCAAAGTCAAGAAGAATCACTAGGCCCTAGATATAAGGGGTATACTAACTAGGTAGGGGAAACCTAGTCATTTTGTTATACCAAAGCCCACTGGTGCAAGAAGATGTACTCTCTTGTATAGACATAGTAGTTAGTTTTTGCATAGAAGCTTCATGCTGCAGGTCCTCTTGTGACTTGGCTATGTAGAAGAACAGTGAGGTTTTCTACAAGTCCCATCTAGAGTAGAGATTCCCTTCTTAGGGATATTTGTATACAAATTTAATTAGGATAGCAGTTGGTAATATCGATAGTTGGTAGATAGAGTGAGATAGACAAGAAGAGTGCCACTAGCCCTTACAGAGGAAAACACTGAGTTTAGAGTATGAATCAGAGAGTGAGTTTAACACAGAATCTGCACTCTCTAAACAACAATCATTACTACTTACCCCCACTACCTCCATCACCTTTACCACTACTCTCAATACCAACAACCCTACTACTACCATATATTATGAGTTGACATGACTCAGAATTATAGATCATTATATGACAACAACAGGAGTAGCTTGTAGTACTATAGGTATAGCTCCAAGAATTGCAAGAGAGAGTAGTAGAAGTAGTAACAGCAACAACAAGTACAGAAGTGGCTAGGCCACAAATGTTTGATAGGACCTTATCAAGGGTCTCAGGTTTTGTAACAGTATACAGGTTATATATAAGAATGAAAATAAGGGGAGCAACAGTGGAAGAATAGATTTAACAGGTGTTATCATATGTACAAGGAGGATTGGCAGATGTTTAGAAGAAAAATATGCTGGAGGACTTAGAAGTAAGACTGTTAGAATATAAGACAGTGGGAGAATTTTTGGTAGATATCAAGAAAGAGTTCAGAGAAGGAGATGAGGAAGAAGTAAAAGTAGCAGAGTTGAGGAGGTTAGAACAAGGAAGTAAGACAATGAAAGAGTTTATCCAGAAGTTTAGGAGAATAGCTAGAGAAAGTGGATATGAAGGGCAACCATTAGTGAAAGAGTTTAAATGAGGAATGAACAGAATGATATGCCAAAAACTCATGAAGTCAAAATAGCAACCCAACTCTATTGAGCAATAGTATGATTGGGCCATCACCTTGGATAGAAACTAGAGAGAAAATAAGAGAGAGAAGGAAAGATTGAGAGGACAATGAGAACAGAAGCCACAGACTCTAAGGTTGAACAATATAGGGACACAACAGTAACAGATGTCACAGCCTCAAGTTTAGCCAAGGAGACAAGAAGCTCCTCAATAGCAGGTGCTAACAAGGCCTTTTCTGATAAAGGAAGTTAAGAGAACAAATATAGTAATAGTATATCCTAATCAGAGGGTAGGATTTGTACAATGCAACTTATATGCCATGGATGTAGACAGAGGGAACAGGAATTGCTACAACTGTGGGAGATTTGGACATTTGGTGAGAAATTACAGGAATAAGGGAACAGGAAATAGAATTGGGAAAGGAAAAAGACTAGAATATAGACAAAGAAGAATGATTGAAGGAGGAAATGAGGATAATAGTAATTTAAATGGGGATGAGAATCTAATAGTCCTCAATTAGGTTCTAATAGAAATAAGTTTGCAATACTCACAAGAACAACAGATAATACATCTTGCTACAACCTAGATAATTGAATGTTCTATCTATATTTCTTATATATATAGGCCTCTCCATTTTCTTTAACTTAAACCTCTGCTTTTTTGTGAACTCAAAACTCATAACTAATCTCATAGCCCTACTATCCAACAATACTTCCACTATTACTTCTTCTTGTGCATCAATTCTTTCTAACCCAATCTTGACTGTGACTTCTCTTAGCATGTTCTCATAAGGAGGAACTGATAGAAAATACTGTGGAAGTAAATATTTATTACTAGGAACATAGGGAAAGGACAGAGATCAATGTGATAGGAGAGCAGAAGTGGAACATAATTTTAGAAATGCCATAGCTGGCTTGCTACAACCCTGAGATTGACTGAAGAATAGAGGAGGTTAAAATGATAAGATGTCTGGAAGAATGTGGAAGGCAATAGAGACTAAAGCAAGGAAAGGTAGGGTAGCAAAAGTAGAAAGAGGGAGAAAAGAAAGAAAAAAGAAAAAAAAACAAGAAGAAAAAACAAAAGAAAAAGAGAAAGAAAAAACCAAAGAAAGAAAGAAAGATAGAAGTAAGAAAAATAGCAGAAGAGTGGGAAATTTGGAATAAAGAAGAAGCAGCAAGATCAGAGAAAGAAGCAAAAAAGTTGGTACCAAAGAGATTTCATAAGTGAATGGCAAGAAAGCTAGTGAACAAATGTCTACAAGAAAGCTTTGGGATCATGCTATAGATACAAAGGAAGAGAAAAGTATATCTGTTGTCAAGAGAAGAGAGAGAAAAGGTGCACAAGTTCATAGCAGAACAATTAAAGAAAGGGTATATCAGGTCCTCAAAGTTACCTCAAATAGCACTAGTGTTTTTTGTAGAAAAGAAGGATAATAAGAAGAGAATGGTACAGGACTACCAATATTTAAACAAATAGACTATAAAGAACAATTACCCTTTGCCTCTTATTTTAGATATTGTAGAAAATATTAGTACAAAGAAAGTATTTATGAAAATGAACTTGAGATGGGGATATAATAATGTATGAATAAAGAAGAGAGATGAGTGAAATGCAGTGTTTATGATACCAGAGAGGTTATTTGAACCAACAGTGATGTTTTTTGGATTAACAAACTTACCAGTGACATTCTAGACCATGATGAATAAAATTCTATGAAATCTTATCAATATTAGTAAAGTGGTGAGTTTCATTAATGATGTGATTATTGGGATGGAAGAGGAGAAAGGACACAATGAGTTAGTAGAAGAAGTAATAAAGAAATTAGTG
>Ga0157358_1000557_pt1 | contig 15596 bp, 8 predicted proteins | sample AttcapACBM2_FD_111484 | JGI IMG/M metagenome (GOLD analysis project Ga0157358, IMG submission 111484) | Fungus gardens microbial communities from leaf cutter ant in Botucatu, State of São Paulo, Brazil - Atta capiguara ACBM2 | ecosystem: Host-associated > Fungi > Mycelium > Unclassified ... | reverse complement strand
ATGCTGTATGACGTCACTTTATTCTAGTACCTTCTACTCCATTCTCCCAAGTCTTGTGATCAGTCTTGTGACTACGCCATCAATTTGTGACTGATGTGACAGCGTGACTGATAAACCCTAACCTGAGTTGTTCTAAAAATAGAAAATTAAAAGAGAAAGAAAGTAAAATAAAAATGAAAAAGAAAAAATAAAATAAAGTCCACCGTCAACGATCTTGACATAGCTAGCAAAAGGATAAGAATGGAAGTTAATGCATTAGACTATATAATAGGAAAATTATTATTAGTAAAATATGAAGATAGCAGATAGAAACTAGTAGTCTATCTCTCTAATCCCTTAATGACTGCCAATATCCCTTTATCATGAATTTTGTAGTTATATTCTATCTCATTCAGCAATTCAGAGAACTAGAGACATCAATTAGAGAGCACAAAATTCTAGTTCAAAGTTTGAACTGATCACAAGAACTTGGAATATTTTATGAAAGCACAGAAGCTGAATTGTTAATAAGTAAGATAGGCTTTATGTTATTATCAATTCCTCATGTTCACAATGTAGTTGTAGCATATTGAATAGAGTTAAGGGTTGTTCTTCATGATGCCATGATTAGTTGTACCAAAGTTGTCTTGGTCAGTGCCTCATATAGTAGGTATTGTTTCTTTTTATCTTCTTCATGTTCTGTGACTCACTTAACACATAGTTACTATGTATAATCCTCATTGTCAATAGGTGTATATAGTTGTAGATACTATCCTATATCTTTACACTTTACCAATTAACTTACTCCTATTTCTCTACTCAAGTCTTTGTCTGAGTTGCAATCTAAGCCAAGCCTAAGGTCATAATACTTTATACCTGTCTAGATCCAATTTCACCTTGAAACATATACCAGGTCCAAAATGGAGAAGGTAAATAGACTAAGTAGAAGGCTAGATTGGAGAATAGAAATAGAAAATAAAAATAAAAATAAAACATTAATAAAAGAGAAATAGATATATAGTTGAGTAGAATTAGGAGCAGAAGAACCAAAAGTAAACTAGAAAAAAACAAAAGAAAAAGATGAAAAATTAATTAAAATGGTAGAAGAGATGGAAAAGGCAAGTATTAAAGGGAGATAAGTAGGAAATAAATAGCAAGTTAGTTTTAAAGAAGAGAAAAGTTTATGTTTTAAAAGATGAGACTTCAAGATTGAAGGTCATATAGTTATACCACAATGTATTAGTAGCTGAACATAAAGGCAAGTGAAAGATAGCAGAATTGGTGACAAGGAACTACTGGTGGCCAAGAATGAGAACAGATATGGGGAGATATATAGAGGATTATGACCTATGATAGAGAATGAAAAACTATACAAAACCTCTGGTAGAAAAATGATGGCAAATAAGATCTCAGAAAAGCCATAGATATACTTGATGGTTAACTTCATTACCAAGTTGCTATTAGTAGCTGAAAAGGATACAATCTTAGTAGTATATGATGGGCTGTCAAAGATGACCTACTTTGTGGTAACAATAGAGGAGATATCAGTAAAAGAGTTAGCAAGACTTTTCATGGATAATGTATGGAAGTTACATGGGCTGCCAGAAGTGTGATATCAGATGGAGGTCTCTAGTTTGCAGTAGAATTAATAGGGGAGTTAAACCAGATACTAGATATTCAGACAAAATTGTCAATGGCATTCTATCTTTAGATAGATGATCAAACTGAGTATATAAACTAGAAGTTGGAACAGAACCCCTAGTTCTTTGTGGATCATAGACAGAAAGACTGGCCTGAATAGCTTGCTATGGTATAATTTATAATCAACAGCAAGTTCCACATAGCAACTAAGATTTTACCATTTATAGCAAACTATAAAAGAGAGTTATAGATGGGAGCAGATATTAGAATGAAGGGAAAGGTGATAACAGTGACAGAATGTATAGAAAGAATGAGAAAGATATAGGAAAAAGCAGGAGTAGCATTGAAGAGAGCCTAAGAGGAAATAAAAAGGCAAGCAGATAAGAGGCAGAAGAAGACAGAAGTATAAAAGAGAGGTGATAAAGTGATGTTGAGGACAAAAGACTTGGTGTTCAAGGAGAGGCTAGTAAGTAAGTTAACAGAATGATATATCAGATCTTATATAATAAAAGAAGTAGTGTTGACCAATACAGTAAAACTGAGACCACCAGTGTCAATGAGAATTTATTTAGTAGTGAATATCAGTAGGATAGTAAGATATAGAGAACCAGTCAAAGAACAGAGAGTAGAAGAATCAAAGCCTGTAGAGATAAAAGAAGAATAGTGAGAAGTGGAGAAAATTCTTAACAAAAGAATGGTATAAAGATATATGAAGTACTTGGTTAGATGGAAGGGCTTTACAGTAGAATATGACTGGAAGAAAAAGGTAGACTTAGAAAATACAAAAGAAGTAGTAGCAGAATTTGATAGAAGACTTAATATAGAAGTTAGTATCAAATTTGAAGACAATGGACTTGGTCTATTTTATTTTTTCTTTTTATTTTTCCTTCCTATTTATTTTCTTATTTTAGACTTAGGGTTAGGGTATAGCAAAACATTATATGTGAATGTTATAAAATATCATACATTAGTTACACATGTCACAGTTATGATCACATGATCATATGACACATAAAAGAGTATAGAATAATGATATTATACATATTAGAATTAAAGATAGTAAATGTTATTGTCATATTTCATGTTCTGATCTTATCTGTTCTAATCCATAGATAACCACCTACTTTTATCTATGCTCCCCAACCACTTCCAGTGTAGATTAAAACTGTCCATTCTATCTCAGATGTTCTCACAGGTTTAAGATAACTCTATAGAACTTTATCCCTTGACATTTGAGGATCACTAGTAATCAGGGTAACTCACTTAGCAGTTATATTTCAGATAGCTACTTTAGATATACTAACTAGTATATAATCCAGTAATTTATACTGTAGTAGTCATTCTGAAAATCAACTAAAACTAACACTCCTCTTCTGGTGTTAGCAATGACACACCTCACTACCTTCTGGTGGTTTTCCATCTCTAAGTTCCCAATTTCCAATCTGGAATATATGATATATGCAACTCATAAAGGTATAGCATATAAGCTGAAGCTAAAAGTTATTCTAATCTACCTCTCATGTTCTCAGATAAATACATACTTACTTAGTTCTAGACTTCTTAGGTGTCCTTCCAGATCTTGAATAACAAGGTCTGAACCATGTTTAACAGTTATGATTGAAGACTTATAAAGTGAAGTCAACAAAGAAATCTTGTATTAGGGTTAAGTAAACATAACCTACCCTAAAGAGCATATGTTTGTCTTAAGAATGAGAAATACTTCAATAGAGGAACAAATTCAATAGATCTTATCATATGTACAGGAAGGATTAGCAGATATTTGGAAAAAGAACATTTTGGAAGATTTAGTAACTGGAGGGTTGAAGTTTTCAATGGTTGGAGACTTTCTAACTGAGCTGAAAAAAAATTTGGTGGTGGAAACAATGAAACAATGAAGATGGTAGAATTGAAAAAAGTGAAACAGGAAAGTAGAACAATGGAGGCATTTGTGCAAGAGTTCAGAAGAGTAGCAAAGGAAAGTAGATATGAAGGGTGGCCATTGATAGAGGAATTCAAGAGAGGGATGAATGGAGTTATTAGGCAAAAGCTAATAGAATCAGAATGACCTCCAAGAAATATTGAGTAGTAGTATGAGAGAGCAACAAACCTAGATAAGAATTAGAGGGAGAGTAGATGGGAGGAAGAGAGATTGAGGGAATGAAAGGAGACAGGAGATTTAACACCAAGAATGAATATGATAGCAAATGCTAGAGGAATACAAAGGCAACAATTACTGCAGCCCTAAGTTTGGCCAAGAAAGCAGAAGATTTAGCAGGTGCTGAAGAACCACACTAATGGAAGAGGTCAAGAGAACAAATGCAGTCATGGTAAACCCACAATCACAGCAGATAGGGTTTGTGCCTAGATGAGATCCATATGTTATGAACATGAAGAAGGAAAGAAATTTGGTTATTACAAGGTATTGTAGGAATCAAAGAATAGTTGGATAAGAAAGGAGGATTAGCTATTAAGATAATCATAAGAATTTAAAAGAGAAGAAGAGCTTAATAGTCCTCAATTAGGTTCTAGTTTAATAAGTTTGCAATACTCTGTAGTAAAGTAATGGATAATATGTCCAAGTACAACTTAAATGAAAACTTGTTAAAAGAAGTGTGACAGTGAGAATTGGGTTGGAAAAGATTGATACATAAGAAGGAGTAATGGTAGAAGTGATATTATATAGTAGGGCAATATGTTTGGTCATGAGTTCAGAGCTTGCAAGAAAACAAGAATTTAAACTGAAAAAAATTGAGAGACCTATTTATATAAGGAATGAGGATGGTTTCTTCAATAAGAAAGGACCTATTAAGTATATGGTAGAAGTTGATATTTATCAGAGGTATAGAGGAAGAATAAAGATAGATGTTATTGGAGGTCAGAAGTAAAGTGTAATTTTGGAAATACTATGGCTAGCAAACAGAAGAGGTCAAGATAATAAGGTGTCTAGAAGAATGTGGGAAGCAATAGAAACTGAAACAGATAAAAACAGAAGGAAGAAGAAAAGAAAGAGAAAGAAGGAAAGAAGCAAGAAGAGAAGAACCAGAAGAAGAAACAGAAGAAGAAGAAAAAGAAAGAATAATGAAAGTAAAGAAGGTAGTAGAAGAGTAGGAAATTTGGAATGAGGAGGAGAAAGTAGTAAAGTCAGAGGAAAAAGCTAAGAAATTAGTTCCCTCAAGATTCCACAAGTGAATCTATGTCTTCAGAAAGAAAAAATGCTAACAAAAAGAATATGAGATTATACAATTGATATGAAGAAAAGATTTGTGCTGAGAAAGAGAAAAGTGTATCTATTGTTGAGAAAGGAGAGGTGTCAGAGTTGTGAACAATAGACTTCATTTTATTCTTGTTTTCTCTTTTATTTTTATTTTATTTTCTATTTTAGAAATTTAAAGTTAGAGTTAGTATGTTATTATATGTCATTGTTACAAATTGTTACATAGCATGACTAGGTGTCACACATCTGTCGCTGTGACAATGTCACACAATCACATGTCACAATGGAAAATAGTAGAAAGTTCTAGAAGAAATAACATCATTACAATATGTTTGACATATATTAATCTTAAGGATAATGTATGGTCTTTAGTATAGGTTAATGGTACTGTAGTATAGACTAGTAACTTAGTGTATATAAGATAGACAGTTCTGTACTAGAAACTTTATCAAGTTCTCTTGTATTAGGATTAATACAAGATTCCTTTTCTTGATCCATTCTAAGGTCTTGAGATCATAACAAGAGATGCATGAGTTCATTGATGAATCAAGAAAAGGATATATCAGACCTTCAAAGTCACCTCAAATAGCACTAGTATTTTTTGTAAGAAAGAAGAATGGTAAAAAGAGAATGGTTTAGAACTATAAATATTTAAATGAATAGACTGTAAATAATTATCCCTTACCATTGATTTTGGACATTGTAGAAAATATTGGTACAAAAAAGTATTTACTAAGTTAGATTTATGTCAGGGGTATAATAATATACAAATAAAAGAGGAAGATGGGTGAAAAATGGCATCTATGGCTTTTGAAGAGTTGTTTGAACCAACTGTAATGTTTTTTAGGCTTACTAACTCCCTAGCAATGTTCCAAATAATAATAAATGAGATCTTACAGAACTTAATCAATACTGGAAAAGTAGCTAGTTTTATTGATGATGTGATAGTGGTAACAGAAGAAGAGAAAGGACATGATAAAGTAGTAGAGAAGGTAGTATAGAGGTTAGCAGAGAATGATTTATATATAAAATCAGAAAAATACAAGTAGAAGGTTAGAGAGGTAGGATTCTTAGCAGTAGTGATTGGGCTGGATAGAATCAAGATGAAAGAAGAAAAGGTGAAAGGAGTGTTATATCAGCTGATTTCTAAAGAAATCAAGGATATATAAAAGTTTTTGGAGCTAGCCAATTATTATTGGTGGTTCATTAAAGATTTCTTGTTTATGGCCAGACCATTATATGACTTAGTAAAGAAGGATCAAAAGTGAGATTAAATGGAGAAGTAGAAGACAGTATTTAATAAGTTGAAGAAGAGGTTTACAAAAGAACTAATGTTAGCAGCACCAAACTTAGACAAAAAATAAGAATAAAAGTTAAGGTGTTAGACTATACAATGAAAGAGGTATTATCTATAAAATGTGAAGATGGATGATGGAGGCCAGTAGCTTATTTTTCAAAATCTCTCAACAAGATGGAAAAGAATTATGAAATTCATAACAAAGAAATGCTAGCTATAATTAGAAAATTAAAGAATTGGAGGCATTTGTTAGAGAATGTAAAGTTTAAGTCCAAGGTTTGAACAGACTACAAGAATTTAGAATACTTTATGAAAGCACAGAAACTAAATCATAGACAAGTAAGATAGGCTTTCTATTTGTCAAGATTTGACTTCACTTTGAAACATGTACTAGGAACAAAGATAGAAAAAGCAAATGGGCTGAGTAGAAGGCTAGACTGGAAAGTAGGAGTAGAAAACAATAATGAAAATCAAAAACTAATAAAAGAAAAATGGATTTATAGTTTAGCAGAAGTATTAATAGAAGGACTAGAAGTAGATATAATAGAAAAAATAAAAAATAGCTAGAGGAAATGACAAGAAAGTAGTTAGAGTAGTAGAGGAAATGATGAATATAGGAGTAAAAGTATTAAGGGAGACTAATAGCAAATAAAGAGAGAATTGATGTTGATGGAAGAGAAAGTTTATGTATCAAAATATGAGGAGTTAAGAGTGGAAATTATCTGATTGCATTATGATATACTGATAGCTAGACATGGAGGAAGATGGAAATAATAGAGTTGGCGATGAGGAATTACTAGTAGCTAGGAGTGACAAGGAATATTGGAAAGTATGTAAATGGATGTAATATGTGTCAGAGAATAAAGAATAGGATAGAGGCACTAGTAGAGAAGTTGATAGCAAATGAAATACTAGGGAAGCTATAGACACACTTAATGGTGGATTTCATCACAAAGTTACCATCAGTAGTAGAAAAGGATACAATATTGGTAGTATATAATAGGTCATCAAAGATAGTACATTTTGTAGCAATAACAGAAGAGACATTAGCAGAGAGCTTAGTAAGATTGTTTAGAGATAATGTGTGGAGGTTACATGGTTTGGTAGAGAGTGTGATTTCTGATAGAGGACTATATTTTGTAGTAGAGTTGACAAAGGAGCTAAATAGAATATTAGGTATTGAAACAAAGTTGTTAACATTGTTTTATCTACAAATAGATGGTTAGACCGAATGAATGAACCAGGAACTAGAGTAATATCTATGGTTCTTTGTAGACCATAGACAAAAGAATTGGCTAGAATAGTTAGTAATAGCAGAGTTTGCAGTAAACAACAAGATATACTCAGCAACTAAGATATTTCTAGTTATGGTAAATTATGGGAGAGAGCTGAGAATGGGAGTAGATATTATGAAAAAATAAAAAGTAGAGAAGATAATAGAGTTTGCAGAGAGAATGGAAAGAGTTCAGGAAGAGGTGGGAGTGGCATTGAGAAAAGCATAGAAAGAGATGAAGCAACAAGTAGACAAGAGGAGAAAAAAAGCTAGGAAATAAAAAAAGAGTGGTAAGGTGATATTGAGTACTAAATATTTGATGTTCAAAGATAGGTTGGTAAAGAAACTAGTGAACCAATATATTGGTTTATATATTATTGAGAAAGTAGTATTTACTAATATAGTCAAACTAAGACTGCCAACTTCAATGAAAATTCATCTAGTTATCAATATCAGTTGAGTAATAAGATATAGGAAACAAGTGAAGAGACAAAATATAGAAGAAGTAAAACTAGTAGAATATCAGAATTAAAGACAGTAAACTCTAATTATTTTTCTTTTCTACTTTTATTTCTCTCCTCCTTTGACTTATTATCATTATTATTAGTCTGGAACAAAGGATTAGGGCTTAGCATGATGTTACATGTTACATGTCACAATCACAATCACATTATCACATGTCACAGAAGTTTTTAGAACAATAATGTCAGATAGCATGTTTCATATATATTGACCTTATAGTATATACCTATCTCTTTAGAACAGACTGGGATAGAGTAGTATAAACTATGAGCTAAATGTATATAAGGTAGATACACTATAATTAGAAACTCCATTAAGTTTTCTTGTGATAACCCAATCTAAGGTCCTGTTCTTATTCCAACTTTATGAAATTTTATTAGAAAAGTATATAGCAAAAATATTATATAAATGGAATGATGAGAAGCTTGAAAAGTATTTGAGAAAGTTAGAGAGAAACTGGTAAAAATGAAAGTCAGTTTTCTCAAAGAAGAAACTTTAAAGAGAGGGGCAATATCAGAGTTGAAAATGATAGAATCAGTCTATTTTATTTTATTTTCTTATTTTTATTTTTATTTTCTATTTATTTTTTTATTTTGGACTTAGGGTTAGGATATAGTATAATATTATATATAACTATCACAGACTGTTACATATTAGTCACACATGGTACAGTCATGGTCACATGATCATATAATATACAGAAGTATAGAAAATTCTAGAACAATGATATTATATAGCATGTTCACCATATATTAATCTTATAGATAACATATGGTCTTTAAAGTAGGTTAATATTAGTCTTGCACAGACCAACTAGCTAGTATATATAAGATAAACACTTTATACTAGAAACTCTATTGAGTTCTCTTGTATAAATCCTATATAAGATTTTTTATTGACTTAACACTTTGAGTCTTTAATTATAATAGTTAGGAGGCAAGAAAAAATAGATAGAGTGAAAGATAGAAATTTCAGAAGAGAACTACAAGAAAATTATATAGCAAAAATGTTGTATAAGATGATAGGAAGTTTGAAGTGGAGTATTTGAAGAAGTGAGAGAAACTAGAAGCTTATTTCTCCAGAGAAGAAATCTTGAAGGGAAGTGATGTTAGAAATCCTTAGAGTAGACTAAGTCAATTTCTACTTTCATGATTTCTTTTCAATTTCTTTTTTTCATTATAGGTCACTATCAAAGTTATATAACTCAGTAGAATATTATAAAGTAGACTACTTCAGAGTAGAAACTTTATCAAGTTTTCTTATGTTACTCAATATACAAGTATATTTTTTGTCTTAATACTTGAGCTTAAAGTTATAACAATTGAAGACTCTAGAACTGGTCTTCTATAGTTACTTGTGGCTTCAGATGTCTAGGTATGTTAGTTAGTATGTTAACACTTGCAATTTCTATGTGTAGACCAAGCTTATTCAGCATTTATCTCTTGGAGAACTATACTCACTATTTGTACCAAATATAAGATAGAATACTATCAGTGTTAACTTTGTTTTAGAACTTCTGGAGTTTACAGGATTTTATGTAGTAATTTATGTGGTAATATAAGACTTTTCTTGTACAATGTGTGGAAACTCCATGGCTTGCTTATTTGTATTGTCTTAGACAGAGGACTACAGTTTATAGTGCTCTCTACTAAAAAACTTGACCATCAATTCAGAGTTGGAATCATATCATTTATATTAAAGTTAAAGACAATAGACCTAGTTTATTCTTTTTTTCATTTTTTCATTTTTCTATTTATTTTCTTATTGTTGAACTTAGGATTAGAGATTAGTATGACATCACAAACTGTCACATATTTCAACACATGTTGACCTTATAAATAATATATGTTCTTTATGATAGACTAAGTTTAGTGTAATGTAAACTATTATTCCAGTATAAATACTTTATATACTTGGAACTCCATTGAGTTCTCTTGTATGAATCCTATACAAGGTTTCTTTTTTACTCTAACTCTTGAGTTTAAATTGTAACAATCTACAGTCTTATACCCATAACTACATGAACAAATAAAGTGGATAAATCAAAAGTTAGAAGTATCTCTGGATATTTGTTAATAAACAGCAGAGTGATTGATATAACTTTCTACCATTATTAAAGTTCCAATATAACAACTATGTTCACACTTTTACTTAGTAACTATTACTTCTACTCTTTCTCAATATAGAATATTTATTATGTATAAGACTTAAGCCTCATCAACAAGAGTCAAAGCTAAAGAGTGTCTCAAAATTTACTAGTCAAATAAAGTCTGTCAGAGTTAAAGATGGTAGACTTTGCTTTTCTTCTTATTTATATTTATATTCTTATTTTGGACTTAAAATTAGAAGTTAGTATGATGTTATATTTGACTATCATACATTCATCACACATGTCATAGTTATAGTTACATAATCATCTGTTACATAGAAAAATGTAGAAGATTCTAGAATAATGATATTATATAGCATGTTTATCACATGTTAATATTATGGATAATATATAGTTTTTAGAGTAGGTTAGATAAGGTCTTGCATAGACCAACTAGCTAGTATATATAAAATAGACACTTTGTACTAGAAACTTTATCAAGTTCTCTTGTATAAACCTTATACAAGGTTTCTCTTTTTTAACTTAACACTGAGTCTTAAGTTGTAATAAAGTCTGTACTTGAGAAATTTTTATCTTGGTAACAAGATCTTTCTTGACTTGTCAGACATTCACACTATGTATTTATCTGCCAAAATGTTATACTGCTCCTTCAGACCTTATATGGCAGAGAAGCAAGTAAAACCTATGTTATACTGTCTGAAGCTCTCTTTTATATTACAAAGACTGTATCTAGTGTTTCATGTTATCAAATTTACTAGTATACTTAAGAACCCAATACTAGGGAATTTTTTGAGTTCTTCTCTAAACCCTGTTATTATTAACAGAGAAAAGGAGAGGAAGATTGAGAAGATCTTGGACAGCCATTGGCATTACAAGAAATACTAGCATTTGATTAAATAGAAGAGTTTTATAAGAGGATTATTCTTACATTAAGAAGTCATAAGTGCTTAGGAATTCCAGATGATATTTTGGTAAGATATTCTACTGTTATACCACTATCATATATATTACTATAATAGATTAGACAATAGGAATCAGAATAAGTAGAAGCAGTTATTAGTCTATCAGAGACTAATCTAGGTAATGGCTAGTCTAAGAGTACAACTAAGCTTTTATAGAGTAAATCTAGGCTTACCTATTACTAGTATACTCTGATAGATTTAGTCTAGAAGTTAACTCTTAGGAGAATGCATCAGATTTACACTAGTTTGAGTAGTAGAATTTTATTGTTGGTATAGCAACCACTAGCCAAAACAGTTAATAGAGCACTAAGTAGTTTTATATCACAAAGAGTCTTATAGAGATCACAAGAGGACTCAACAAAGAATTCCTAATATATTGCTATTCTATTTATACTAACAGTATATAGTCTATACTAGCAATAAATAACCTTACTCTAATGTCCATGCATTTGTTATGGCAACTACTAACTAAAATAGTCAATACTATATATATGTTATGATTAATATCTTATATCTTACAGATAGTTGCTTTATGGACAACATGTATTAGGGTTGTTTTATTTCTATTTTCTTTATTTGCTATGCTTCATCATTTACTTGTGTATGATTAGTCAGCACATCATGTAGTAGTAAGGCCTCCTCATGTCTTTCTTATTATATCCTTATCTCTAATACATGTATTTCTTATAAACAATAGATATATATAGCTGTAGATACTCTCTTGTATTCTTATACTTTACATATTGATCTATTCCATACTCTTACTTAAGTCTTTGCCTAAGTTGCAACCTGAGCCAAGTTAAAGATTGTAATGATATATTACTTATACATAGTCTATACTAACAATAAATTATCCTATCTTAAAATCTATGTATTATCTATAAGTATATTATAAGGTTAACATACTGTAGACATATGCCTTGATATCATTTCTTTCAGTTCTTTCTACAATATTCTGGGCCTATGATATAATGTCATATGATTATAGTCACATACTTCTTCATTGTTGAAGAAATAAAAGAAAAATAAAATAAAAGAGAAATCAAATTAAAGAAAATAGATAAAAAGAAAAGAAAATCCAAATAAAATATAAGGATTCAAGTATACTATAACAAAATTAGCCATGAGTGCACTATGTGCACATTATGAGGTGAATATACTATAGATATATATCTTGACATTATTTCTTCTAGTCTTTTCTATTATATTCTAGGTCTATGATGTAATGTCATGTGATGTGTCTCTTTATTCTCTAAAAAATAAAAAAATAAAAAAATAAAATAAAAATAAAATAAAAATAAAATATAAGAGTTTAAGCATACTATGACAATTGTCTTAATCTTATAACCTCATGTTTTATTAGAGTTACAAGCTTTCAGAATATCCTCTTTTGACTAATGCCTCTTACTTTGAGTTATAGTAATCTGGAAGAGAGAGTGGATATGAGAGGATCTGCCACTTTATAAAATTTCAAGACTCAAGTACTACCACTATCCCACAAAGTTTTCTAGTTCTTCAAGACTATAAAAATCTAAACACTACTATAAACTCTGTTGAGTACTGTTGCTATATGATTGTTATTCTGTGTCCTCTGCTATTATCTAATAAGCTCTTACTATTTCTGACCAATACTTTAAATATTTCTATTAATATTTCTAACTATCTAGTATAATTATTCTAAGGTTAGATCAGCTGTTATATCCTGTCCTGACCATATCTGTCCTAATCTATGGATAATGTCTTTACCTTATCTATTCTTCTCAATCTCTTCTAATGCAGATTAATTATCTCCACTTTACCTTGGACATTTTTACTAGATCTTTGCCAACTCCATAAATCTCTATAAATCTCTATCTTTAACATCTGAGAATCACTAATAACTGGAGTAATACTTAGCAGTCTTCATTCTAGATAACTATCCTAAATAGTATACTTAGTAAATATATAGGTAGATTACACTATAATAGCCTTATTCTGAAAATCAACCAAAACTAACACTATCATCCAGTGTTAACATACACCTTACTACCTTCCAGTAGTCTTGTCTCCCAAGCATTCTAAGTCTTTTTTTGAAATATGTAACCAGTATGACTCATAGAGATACAGTATATAAGCTGAAGCCAAAGGTTATTCCAACTTCCACTTTTGCATTCTTGGATAATACTCACTTAACTACTTGGACTTCCAAGAGACTTTCATTGAATCTTGGATAACAAGGTATGAACTACATCTAACATTAGCAATTTTTAACTTAATAGTTAGCCCAATTAGTATAGTATCTAGAACAGTTGCTATCTTCAGAAAATTTCATTCTATTTTCTTAGGTTCTTCCTAGAGATTAGTCATGTATTAAGTAATTGTAAGCAATAGACTTAGATTTTCTCTAGAGCCTGAAGTATAAACTTCACACCTTCACTATAGTTATCCTAATAGTAGATATTTCTTGGTTGGTATATAAATAATATCTTCTAATTTGATTCCCAGGAAGATCATTATCTAATTCCAGCAACATATTGTGTAAACTTACTTGTATGATATTCTAAACTACTGGAATATTATATTTATTTTTATACCACTATCTTATATAGTAGCATATAACAGAGAAACTATAAATATAAATTCTTCCTTTTACAAATTAACTATGTCTCACTCACTAGAGGTTAATATGGACAAACTGAGAGATAGACTCAGGTCATCAAACCAAAACTCTTTGAGAGAATCTTTGGTACAATCAAATCTCTCTTCTGTTCTATATATGGATAGAATAGAGGCTCAAAATAATAACATCTCCTAGACAAAGCAAACAAAGAAGGAGAACTTTCAATCATCATACACAACTTCTAGATAGAGAGTGTCTAATATCCAGTATGATAATCAGAATACAAACCAACCTTATGGCCTTAAGTTATTCTTCATCTCTTATTCAGAATTGCAGCTAGCCAATCTAGACTTATGAGATAGCCAATCAGATTCTACTTATATTTTCAGAGCTATAGAAACTGTCCACAAGGATTTGAAGAACATCAAGTCCTCACTCTATTATATTGCAAACTTCATTAGAAATAGAAGTCTCAAAAATAATAGGGAGAAAGACATTTCCAGTCTTACAGGTTTTGGACAAGTGGCATTGTCACTCATCGTATCTATCTACAAAGGTGGTTGGAATACATTAAAGATAGATGACAATGTTACTTATTTCTGTTAGAAAATATCTTCAAAATTCAACAGGAAGATTCCTATTCCAAAACTTAGAAAGAAATCCAAGAAAATTTCAATGACTAATCCTGTTGACTTTTCCAACCTTCCACCTCTTCTTCTAGTTCATCTGAGACCATCAAAAGAAGATCTCAGCAAGTTGTGATTTTACAATAGAAAATCTCAAAGCTAGTCTGAAAAAAAGAAGAGATATTTATATGCTTAAACTTTATCTGGGAATATCAGAGAAATTCTCAAATTAAAGGATAACTTCCCAATCTTTCATCCAAAAAAATTAAAGATATCCATAGAACTATCAACAATATAGGAACAACAAAATCTTATATTAACATGACCACTAAGAGACCCTCTCATGAGCAAATCATTATCTCTATGGAAAGTAACGACAGCAAGAATTTGATAAAGCTCTCAGGTAATCATGTTGCTAACTTAAATTATGCTCTCAAGGATATTAAATCAGATACCATCATGGATTTTATCTATATCAACCATTGTGGGCTTATTATTTCAGTGAATAAAGTTGCTACTTCTTCCAATCTATTTGTGGTCAAGAACTACATCAAGAATACTACCTCTGTAGATTCAAATAACATCCAATCCAAATTGTATCTGAAGATGATATCCATTACCTTAGTAAGAGAACTAATATACCCATCAATTTGAGTGTAGTTGAGTCTATCATCAAAAACACTCATATCTTCAGCAATATTCACATTATATCAAGACCATGTGTTATTAAAGTATCATCTAAATTAGATATGGCTATTATTTGCATTAATATATGGGATTCTCAAAGCAGCACTTCTGTCAAGATGTTAATCAACCACTGCTTCAATGTAGGAAGTTACATTGCCACTATACAAGATGCTAACATGAACTCTGATGTCCCCCAATACAAGAACTGCTAGAAATAGGGACATATCACTTTTTCTTGTCATGTCCAAGGCTTACACTGTGTTAAATATAATAGACCCCACAAGTCTGAATACCACCATCACTTCACTTGGTATTACAAAGCAAACTTTAAGACTAACCCTCCATGCTTTAAAACCAAACAAGGAAAGCCATGTCCTCATATATTTGAATGCCTGAACTGCAAAGGTAACCATCAGGCTGATTCAAATTCATACCCATTATGGAGGTATTGTTTCAATAGATAATGGAATACTAAAAAGTATCAAGAGCTCTGAGAATTAGGAATAAGTCAATTTGCTCAGCCATCAGCAATGTTCAAGTATAATTATTAAAATCCTTAAGCTTTTTTTTGCAAAATGTTTGAAAGAAAAAGACTCTTATGAACAGAATTTTAGAAATTAACATAGATTTTGACATTTTCTTATCTAGGAACCTCATAGTCATTCATTTGCACTATACCAAGTTCT
>Ga0157358_1000556_pt1 | contig 15599 bp, 18 predicted proteins | sample AttcapACBM2_FD_111484 | JGI IMG/M metagenome (GOLD analysis project Ga0157358, IMG submission 111484) | Fungus gardens microbial communities from leaf cutter ant in Botucatu, State of São Paulo, Brazil - Atta capiguara ACBM2 | ecosystem: Host-associated > Fungi > Mycelium > Unclassified ... | reverse complement strand
TCTGTGGTGTTGTAGGCTTACCAGAATAACCTTGGCTTCAACTGCATTATCTGTGTATTGCTTAATCACAACTTCAGATATTGAAACAAAGTTTGACAAAGAGAGTACTGATGAAAGAAAGTGTGTCAACTTAACACTGAAGATTAGTATTAATAGTTGTTATGAGACACTTAAACAGTAACATTTTTCTTTTTCTTTTTATCTATTTTTCTTGATTTTATATTTAACTTTTCTTTTTCTTTTATTTTATTGACAATGAAGAGGCATGTGACCACAGTCACATGACAGGTCACATGATGTGAAGTCATAGGCCTAGACTTTGGGAGAAGGGGCAAGAAGGATAATGTCAAGAAACATGTTAACAGTATGTTTACCTTATAGTATACACATAATATACTTATGGTTGACACATAGACTTTAGGGTAGGACTAATTATTGTTAGCACAGACCATGAGACTTTTGTATAAAATAGCAAGATTTTGACTCTTTACCACCCTAAGTAGGAAAAGTGATGTCATAGTATACTTAAACTCTTATATTTTATTTCTTGGACAATGAAGAAGCATATAACTGTAGTCACATGATGTGATATCATAGTCTAGAACATAATAGAATGAATTAGAACAATGATGTCAAAGACATGGTTGAAATATATTTGCTTTGTGGTAATAGTATGATAGGCTTATAAACAATACATGTTGTGGCAACTACTAGTCACAATGACTAATAGTAACACAAGCAATAAATCTCTTAGTAGGATATCAAGTGGGGATCATAAGAGAACTCATCAAGGAATCTCTGCTGGATTGCTACCCTATTTATATAAGTTATATATAATCCATGCTACAAATAATTACTCCTGCCCTAATGTCCATGTGTTGTCTATAAGTGTTGTCTATAAGTGTACCATGTATACACCATGAGATAGCCATGCAGTTAACATGCTCCTTAACATCATCCATCTAGTCCACTCCAGTCTGCTCTAGGCCTATGACCTTACATCATGTGACAAGTCATGTGACTGTGGTCACATAACTCTTCATCATCAATAAAAGAAAAAAGAAATTCAAAAGAAAAGAAATATAAAATCAAGAAGAATAGATAAAAGAAAAAAGAAAAAGATTAGTTCTCATATGCATTATAACAATATATGTAGTTTAGAGTAAAACTTATAATAGTAGTATATATAGTATAGAAATACATTAGGAGCTTCTTTTCAAGTTCTCTTGTGATCCCACAAGACTCTTGCAACTTAAAACTACTTTAGTGTACTATTGATTATACTGATTAGTAGTTGTCATAACAAGTGACTCCTTCTACATCTTACTATCAACTCTCTCAATGTTCACAAAACTTCCTTGTACTTTTTCATTTTTCTTATGACTACTGATATTACTAAGCACTAAGTCTTTTCTATACACATTTTAGTAAACTCTAGAGTTATAGATATTTTCATACATTAAGGCTTTGTATAAAAGCATTACTTAAATATATATGAAATTTTTAAGCTTGTATCCATTTACAATGTTAATAAAATCTCTATAATGAATATTGTATTCTGCTATCTGAAATTTCTAAAGTAGAATTTGCTTACAGTATCTTAGCTGAATAAGTAGGACCTTATTCTTGTATTACAACTTAAATATCAAAGTATTAATGTAAAAGATAAACCTTATATTGGATTAATACAAGAGAACTCAATGGAATTCCTAAGTATAATCTGTCTACATTATATTGGGCTTATAGTCTGCACTACACTAACCTAGCCTATTCTAAAGAGTATATACTTGTTTTAAAGTCAGTATATATAATATACTATATAACATTATTGTTCTAGAATTTTCTACAATATTTTGTGTAATATATGATTATGTGACCAATGTGCAACACCATATCATGTTATGTGATAGTTTGTGATATTATGCTAACCTTTTTTTCTAAGTCCAAAAAATAAAATAAAATAAAAATAAAAATACTCTCAAGTCTATATATTTTTCATAACACCAATATGTTGTTGCTATTGCTATGCTATATAGTATTCTTTGCTCCAGAACCTTTTATGATCTTTTTTATGTTATATAATCTTGTGATCTGTAATTGTAATGTATATAACTATCCTGTAACTGTTATTATACTTTTTGTCATGATATGTAACAATTATAGTAATATTACACTAACCTAAATTCTAAGTTCTAAATAAGAAAATAAATAGAGAATAAAATAAAAATAAGAAAGAAATAAAATCAAATCAAGTTTACTATCTTTAATTCAGATTTCTTGGCCTCATAAAACATAACTCTGAGGTAAACTGGCAGAAAAACAAAGTAGTTATAACATAGTGCCTTATACTGCTCTGATTGTCAAGATATCTGCAAGACTAAGAAATATTAGATATGTACTCTTAATATATATAAATCTAGCTCTTTTTTCACTTTAGTAGATAATGTTGAAAATACAACTCAAATATTATAAACTTTTAACTACAACTAAAGCTCAAAGAGGTAAAGCAATAGACAAACCTTATATTATATCAGACTTTAAAATAGTAGACTTTATATTTTTATTTTTCTCTCTTATTTTTATCTTTCTAATTTCTTTATTGTGACAGAGTTAAAGAGTAGTGATATAACAAGAATATAACAGCTATTATATAGTGTAAAAATTTCTAGAATAAATGATGTTATAGTAATATAATTATAGTGTGATGATCTTATATATTACATAGTCTTTAGAGTAGACTAAATATAGTTGTGCACAAACTACAATCTAAGATATATAAGATAGACTATTCTATACTAGAAAATCTATTGAGTTCTCTTATATAAATCTTATACAAGATTTCTCTTTTGCCAAACTTTTTTTGCTTAAGTCATAACATATTGGATTAACACAAGAGAACTCAATAGAGTTTCTAGTTCAAGCTGTTTATCTTATATACACTAGGCTAATAGTCTATACTTAGCTATATCTAATCTACTCTAAAGACTATATGTAATTCTTAAGACTAATAATACAACATCTACACCATTATAATATTACTCTTTAACCAAGTCCAAAATAAATAAAATTAGAAATAAAAAATAAAGAGAAAGAGAAATAAGAGAGAATAATAATAAACAAATTTTACTATCTTTAACTCTGATAGATATTAAGAGGAGTTAGGATATCATTTTTATATAAACTAATTATTTCTCTAAACATTCAGCTTTAATCTCTGTATAATAGCTACTTCTTTCCAGTATTACTTTAATATCAGAGTTATGAATAATAGACTTTATTTTATTTTTATTTTAACTTAAGGTTAAGGTTTAGTATGATATTACTTAAAGTGACATAGTATTACACATCTGTCATATGTTACATGGTAGAGTTACAAGTTCTAGTCACACAATCACATGATATAATAAAAAGATGAAGAAAGTTCTAGAACAATGATGTTATATATAAGATAGACAAGTTATGTTAAGAACTCTATTAAGTTCTCTTATGTAAACCCTATATAAGGCTTCTTTGTGAACTTAACTCTAAGTCTTCAATTGTAATATCTAAAGTCTTTTATTAAATCTCTTAGTAGAATATCTATGTGGAGATCATAAGAGAACTTGACAAGAAGTCCCTAATATATTGTTACTTTATTTATACTATGGATACATGGTCTATGCTAACAATAAATAATCCTACCCTGATATCCATGTGTCATCCATGCTTCCACCATGCATTAACCTTATGTTTTTTATAAGAACATTATACTGTATATATATACTCTGTTGTTATCCTTTTAGCCTCTTCTAGCTAACTCTTACCAAGTCTAGGCTTATGACCTCACATCATGTGATATGTCATGTGACTCCAGTCACATGCCTCTTTATTGTTAAAGAAAATAAAAATAAAAGAAATATTAAATCAAGAAAAATAGATAAAAGAAAAAGAAAAAATATTAGTGTCCAAGCACACTATAAAAGTATTCCCCTCTCAAGGTTCTGCCTCTGGAGGAACTTGCCTCCCATTCCCTATCTCCTTTCTTTTCTATCTTACCCAATTTCTCTTTAACTTCTTCAAATACTCATCCTCAAACTTGTTATTATCCCACCCAAACACAATTCTTGCTATATACTTCCCTAGTAACTCACTCCTCTTGAACTCTTCTGCCTCCAGATTTAACTCCCCTTCTATTACCTTCTGTTCTTCTTTTCTTTTCTTTATCTGTCATATTTCTTCTTTCCTTATTTCTTTTTCAAATTTCTTTACTAAGTCTATTACATTTTTCAAATTTTCTAACCCCTCCCAAGTATCTTCCTCTGCTGTATAACCTTTCCATCTCACTAAATACTTTGGTTTCTCTTTCTTTTCTCATCTATCTAAAATCTTCTCTACTTTATACTCTTTCTCTCTTTATTTCTATTAAAGGAGGTGGAATCTTCTTCTGTCCCTCTACCTGCTCTCAATACTTCACTATCTTTCTTAAATTGACCACTAGGTGTATTATTAATGACACTGGTAACTCCAACTCTATTGCATTCTCTGATATAATTTTCCTAACCATATAAGGTCCAATATACTTCTTCATCAACTTCTTTGTTGTTTTTTTCATCAGCTCCATCAGAAAGTCCTTTGTACTTATTAATACTTTATCTCCTACTTTATATTCCTCTGCCTACTTCCTATTCATATTTGTATATACTTTTATCAATGCCATCTTTGTCTTCTTATATCTATTTTTCATTTCCTTTACAAACACTTCTATCTTCACATACTTCCCCTTTTTTCTAATATTAAAGCCCATTCTTGGTTCTCTTTTATAGTTGACTTTGAATAGTAATGACTTTGTCACTGCATGCACTTTATTATTGAATGTAAATTCTGCTGTTGCCAACCATTCTGACTAATTGTTCTGCTTATGATCAACATACATCCTTAAGTATTGCTCTAGCTTCTAATTTGTCCTCTCTATCTATCTATCTGTCCAAGAGTGATAAGCTGTAGATAACTTTGTTTTTATCTCCAACATTTCATTCAACTCTTTCATCAACCCTGCTGCAAACTGAGGCCCTTTATCTGATATCACACTCTTTAGCAACCTATGCAACTTCTACATGTTATCTCTAAACAATCTCGCTAAACCTTCTACTATTATATTTTTTGTCATCACTACAAAGTACAACATTTTTGAAAACCTATCACAAACTACCAAGATTGAATCATAGCTCTTTAACATTGTTAACATTGTAATAAAATCCACCAATATATACTGCCATAATCTCTCTGTTATAACTTAAGCTTACATATAAAGTAAAAGACATACTCTTATATTGAGTAATACAAGAGAACTCGATAGAGTTCCTAAGTACAAGATGTCTACCTTATATACAAACTACTGATGGTCCATACTACACTTCTTTAGCCCTACTCTAATGACCATGTGTTTGCCTTAAGGTTGACATATGTTAACCATACTATATGACATCATTGTTTTTAGAACCTTCTATGTTGTTTCATTGTGTCACATGAGCATTTGACTGATGTGACCACCAAGTCACACCTATGTGATGTCATATTTTGTCTTCTTTGTCTATATCAAAATAATGAAAAAGAAACCCAAAATAAAATAAAGAAAAATAAAAGAAAAGAAAAATAGAATAAAACCAAGTCTATTGTTTCCAACTCTGACACTCTCTAGTATATTGTTAGGTCTTAATTTTCCTGCTGGCATCTCTGCTCTATTCTTTATCCTCTAGTACTGATTATATTTCTTCACATATTACTTTACCTTCTTTGTAACTCCTAGCTACCAATAATTTCTAGTGACCAACTCTACCATCTTCCATTATTTTCCATGATCTGCTATTGGCATATTGTGATAAAGCTGAATAATCTCCAATCTCAACTTATTATCCCTTGGAACATACATCTTTTCCTCTTTCAGCACTAAATCATTCTCTATCTGCCCTTCCTTATTTCTCAATACTTTAACTTCTGCTTTTTTCATTTCTTCTACAAATTTTATCACCTCATTATCTTTTGCTTCCAATTTTTCAATTTTTGTAATTATTTCTTCCTCAGCCCTCTCAATCAACAACTATCCTTTTTTTACTACTCTAATTTTCAACCACTTCTTTTTTAACATTACCTGATTTTCATTATCTCTTTCTACCTCTTCTGCCCAATCTGCTCTCCTACTCAAACTATCTGCTCATCCCATACTCTTGCTAGCCACATGCTTCAAAGCAACATCAAATCTTGACAAATATAAGGCTCATCTAGCCTATCTTTGATTGAACTTCTGGACCTTCATAAAGTACTCCAAGTTTTTGTGATTGGTCCATATTTCAAACTGATCCTTGGCTTCTTTTAAGAAATGCCTTCATGCTTCTAAGCACCAAATAATCACTAATATCTCTTTATTGTGAATCTCATAATTTCTCTTGGCTTTGGCTTTGTTCAACAATTTCAAAATATAGGCAATTGGTCTCCACTTCTTATCTTCACACTTCATCAATAATACTTTATTCATAGCAAGATCTGACACATCTGCCTCTACTCTCATTTCTCTATCCAAGCCTAGTGTTACCAAGACTGATTCTGTTGTAAACCTCTCCTTCAACTCTTCAAATGCTTTCTGCTGCTTCTTCTCCCAGTTCCACTTTATCTCTTTCCTTGTCATCTCATGCAATAGCTTTGCTATCTTCAAAAAATCTTTGACAAACTGTCTATAGTAGTTTGCCAACCCTAAAAACTTCTGTATATCTTTCATACTTTTCAGCACTAGCCAATCTACTACTCCTTTTCCATTCTTACACTATCTGGCCCTATTATCACCCCTAAAAACCTAACTTCTCTAACCTTCCATACATATTTCTCTGGTTTCACAAACAAATCATTCTCTTCCATTCTCCTCAATACTTCTTCTACAATTTTATCATATTCTTCCTCTGTCTCTGTTACTATTATCACATCATCAATAAATGCCACTACTTCTTCTTTCTCTATCATATCTCTAAGAAAGTCATTCATCATCATCTGGAACATTGCTGGTGAGTTTGTCAACCCAAATAACATTACTGTTGGCTTAAAAGCCTCTTTTAGTGTAGAGAATGCTGTCTTCTACTCATCTCCTTCCTTAATCCTCACATATTTGTACCCCCAACATAAATCCATCTTTGTAAACACCTTCTTTCCTATACTATTTGTCAAATCCAAAATCAGTGGCAATGGATAATTATTTCTAATTGTCCAGCTGTTCAGATATTGATAGTCCTGTACCATTCTCTTCTTACCATTTTTACTTGGCACAAAGAACACCAGTAACATCTGTGGTGACCTTGATGGCCTAATATACCCCTTCTTTAACTGATCCTTTACAATCTCCTGAACTTCTCCTGTCTCAACTCTTGACAATCGATATATCTTCCCCTTTTTTGGCACAAAACCTTCTCTAAGATATATAACATGATCTCAAGTCTTCCTTGTCAGCATCCTTTCTGACTCTTTCTTCTCAAACACTTTTATATACTTATGGAACCATCTTGGAACCATCTCTTCTACTGTTCTTAACTCTATCAAATCTTCTTTCTTTTCTTTTACTATTCTCACTATCACCATTTCTTTCTCTGTTGTCAGTCTTCTAAACTCTTCTCTCTTTTCTTTCTCTTTTTTTTTCTCTTGTTCTTCTCTTTCTTCTTGCTTCTGTCATCCTGGCTTTGTCTGCTTTCCTATTCTTCATTTATTTTCACACTCTTCTAGACATCTTGTCATCTGTACCTCTCCTATTCTCCAATCTATCTCTGGGTTATGGTGTGCTAGCCAAGATATATCCAATATAACTTCCTATTTCTGCTCTCCTATCACATCTATTGACATTCTTGTTATAATCTTAAGTCTTTAGAGTTAGACAAAAAACAACTCTTGTATTGAGTGACACAAGAGAACTCAATAGAGATCCCTTTACAAATTAGTCTACCTTATATACTACTACCGATGGTCTGTGCTAACTACTGTGCACCCTACTCTAAACAACCATGTGTAGTACATGAGGTCAACATGTGGTATCCATGTTATATGACATCATTTGTTCTAGACCCTTTGTTCTCTGTGTCTTGTGATATAACCCTAACCCTATGTTTTAAAAATAGAAAAATAAGAAAATAAAACAAAATGAAAATGAAAAATAAAATAGAAAGAAACTAAGTCTACCATTTATGAACTTGACAATTCTCTTCTTATGTTCCTTGAAAAATATTTCTATTTCTACTGTATCCATAATTAGCCTTGCATAGTTGCTTTAACCCAATCTTCACTGTTACTTCTTTCAACACCTTCTCTTTCTTTTCTCCTTCTTCCTGCTTTCTTTCCACTTTTGTTTGTCATATTTCTACTCTCTCTTTGCTCTTTTCTCCCTCAAAATTCCTTTTCCATCCTTTGCTGTTTCTCTTCCACTTCCCTCTCCTCTATGCATCACTCTATCTTTCAAAACTTCAGATTTATTTGAAGGCATCTGTACTGATCTTCCTTTCCTCCATATTTCTATAATATTAGCCAATATGCCCAAATCCTCCACAAATAAAACACTTTCTTTTCTCCATCACTCTCTGTCCATTCTCCTCTCTTCTTCTTTCTCTCATCTCCTGTCATCTCCATTCTTTCTCTGCTCTTCTCTCTTCTCATATTCTCATCTTTTCTACTCTTTTCTACTCATTGTCTATCCTTTTTCTCTCTTCTTCTTCTTTGCTTCTCCTCTTTCTATTTCTCATCATATTCTCTCCTTTTTATCTCTATTTGTTCTCTTCTTCTTTGCTCTTCTTGTCTTTTTACCTCTTCTTTTTTCATCAACATCACCAACATACTCTACAGTTCTAATATTTTTGTATTACTTTCTGTTATTATTTTCAATATTCTAAATATCTCTTTGTTACAACTCAAAGACCTTAGAGTTAATCAATAAATAGAACCTTGTATTGGGATTAACATAAGAAAACTCAATAGAGAACTTTATACTGGACTGTCTACTTTATATACTAAATTCCCAATGTTCATGCTACTACTACTTGAGCCTACTCTAAATGACCATATGTTTGTCTTAAGGTCAATATATATTATATATACTGTATAACATCATTCTTCCAAAACTCTCTACTTCTTTCTATTGCTATCTTATAACCTGTGACTGTGACATCACACAGTCACAGTCACACCAAAACACTAACCCTAGTTTCCAGAATAGAAGATAAAATAAAAAGAAAATCAAAAGAAAAGTCAAAATAAACTTAAGTCCAAACTTCATAAGTCTAATACTCTTCTTCTCTTATCTTCCTAACCATTTGCCCTAAACTCAGCTGGCTCAAGTCTACAGTGCTATTTGTTGCTATAATGTCTGTCAACAGAAATCTATTTCTCTTTTAAAAACATTCTCAAAATTCCTCTATAAGTGCTAGCTAGTATTCTTCTTACCCAGTCTTACACTGCCTACTGACTACCTGTCTACTACCCTACTAACTACTGCCCTAATAAATACTGGCTAATATCCCTAAGAAGAGAATATCTAAACTAGACATTTCTTTACTGGATAATGCTACTGCTTTGTGTGGACTAATTATAACAAAACTAGTAGCACAAGCTTTTTATACAAATATGATTATTTATCACATTCACAAAAGATAATATGACTGATATACATAAGTAGGCTACCATGCAAACAACCAGCCAAGTTTTTCCTACCTAACTAGTATACCTCTTAAGTTTAAGGCCCAGTTATATATCTTCTTGACTAAGAAAACATGCTGTTCCTTGGTCAAGGATGAATAGAGAGTAAAATAAGAGTCTATGTGACACAAAGTCCCAAAAAATAGTTGAGTTCTACTGTTGTGGTAACCACTAGTCACAAATACCAATAGTAACACAAGCAATAAATCTCTCAGTAGAATATCTATATGGAGATCACAAGAGAACTTGACAAGAAGTCTCTGATATATTGCTACCCTATTTATACTATAAATATATGGTCCATGCTCACAATAAATAACTCTATTCAGATGCAGTTCACACCAGGGTGGAAGTCCGCAGAATGGACTCAGAGTGGAGCAGACTTGTGAAATGACCTTGGCTTCAGCTTATGTGCTGTGCTGTCTGTCTGCTGCATAGTCATAACTTTAGATGATAGGAAGAAGTCTAAGATAAGAGTGAGTGCTAATTGGTATGTTGCCATTGAACACCAGAGATCAAGTTCAATAAGAGTTATCTTCATCGATTATCAAACTAGTGAATTACAGTATAACTACTAGTCTTATATACAAATGGATAGTATAGGAGATGCTTGGGGTTTTAGTGGTAAAACCTCTATTACCCCAAGCAGAGGTTTCAGTGTTGAGACACTGATAGGAGTAACTCCATTATGGAAGACTAAGTTAAATAGGAGTATCTCCACCATAAAAGACAGAATATCCAGATGGTTGCAGTACTGTTATAAGACATGTTGTGAGAAAGGTGGGCTTGTATAATTTGGAGATGATATTACTGTGGAGATGTAATTTCTGGATGGGTGGACTTGCATATGACAATGTGTCATCTATACTTCCACTATATATTAACCTCATGTTTTTATAAAGACATTATACTATATACATATGCCCTAATATCATCCTTCTAGCCTATTCTAGCCAACTCTCACTAAGTCTAGGCTTATGTGATATATCATGTGACTGCAGTCATGTACTTCTTTATTGTCAAGGAAAACAGAAAATCAAAATAAAAGAAATATTAAATCAAGAAAAATAGATAAAAGAAAAAGAAACAATGTTAGTGCCCAAGCATACCATAACACTCTCTGTATGTTTAATCATTTTATTTAGTCTCTGACAAGCAAAAATTTGATATAATTCTAAATTACCACAAGTAGAATCATATTATTGAGTTGATTATTAGAATTAAGCCTAAGATATTCATTTACAATAGACCTCTTGTTTCTATAGAGTAGTCAGAGCTGGACTCATTTATTACAGAGAACCTCTATACTAAGTAGACATGATCTTTAAAGTTCTCTATGATCATACCAGTCTTATTTATAAAGAAAAAAGGTTTTTCCTTGGTTAGTACAAGATTATAGATAACAATTATCAAGAACAAGTATCTACTCTCACTGATATCTTAACTAGTCACTAAAATTAAAGAGATCTGCTACTTTACCAAACTTGATATCTATTAGGGTTTTCACAACATTTACATCAAGTCTGGTGATGAGTAGAATATAGCCTTCTATTCAAGCTATGGACTTTTTAGACTTTTGTGTCAAGTACAGTTTATTCTTGGAAGTGAAAGACTTTAGATTTGTATAGAGTTTGAACTGAATATGGAAACTTATCCAAGAAGCAAAAAGTTACAGACTTTACAAATGATCTTAGCTTTAGCTAACATGTTATATTATTTACTTGTTATATAATTGCAACTTTAGGAAGATAAAGTAAGGTTTAAGAGATTGAGTGCTAACAAGATGTCATATACTAAGTTCAACCTCAATGTAGTCACAATAGAAAGTGGTAGAAGCTTCTAAAACAATGATGTTATACAATGTGCTTAATACATGTTGATTTTAAAACTTACATATAGTCTTTAAGATAGGCTATATGCAGTAGTATAGTGTAGTATATAAGATAAATACATTGTACTAGGAACTCCATTGAGTTCTCTTGTGATATAGTTATCTAAGTGGTCTGAAATAAATAAACTACTCCTTTTTTGAGATAAGATCTATGTTTCCAATGTTCTAGACTTACAATATCACATTGTGTTTCTTTATCTCAATTCAAAGGTTTCTAAGCATACATAATACTAGAAGACTCTAGAACTAGTGTCATAAAATTACTAGTAGTCTCAAATATTTTAGCATGCTATTTAATATATCAGTACCTATGATCTCTATCTATAGACTAAGTCTATTTAATATCCATTTTTGGGAGAACTACACCTACTGCCAGTATTAAATGCTAGTTAGAAGACCATCAGTGTTGACTTCATTATAAAACTTGCAGAGTCCACAGGTTTGATATAGTAATAACAATAGTAAACTTAGTCTCAAAGAGAACTCACTTCATCCTAACTCATACTATAGTTACTACAGGAGATGTAGCAAGACTCTTTCAACAATATGTTTGAAAACTTTATGTTCAGACAAAAGAGGATTGGCAGATATATAGAAGAAGAATTTTTTAAAGAAAATAGAGACAGGAAAGGTACAATTTGCATTAGTAGAATAATTTTTGCTAGAATTGAAGAGAAACTTTTGAGAAGGAGATAATGGGTTAGTCAAAGCTGTCAAGCTCAAAAGAATAGAAAAAGAAGGAAAATTTATGAAGAAATCTGTTCAAGAGTTTAGAAGAGCAGCAAGAAGAAGTGAACATGAGGGAAGACCACTGGTAGAAGGAGTATATAACAATAGTGTGAAAGGGCAGTCAATTTGGATCATTATTAAAGAGAAAGCAAGAAGAAGAAAGAAAGATTCAGAGGGAAAAAGAAAGGTAGAGGGAGTATACAGGAACAAAGGCATAAAATAAAAAGAAGAGGAAGCAAAATAAGAGAATAGAGAGGATAGAGACAGAACAGTAACAATTTATAGATACAAGAAAGATGAAGAAGATTGTCAATATGCCTAAAGTCCTATAAGTAGCTGGGACCACTTTAATGGATGCAATCAAGATAGCAAATACAGTGGTGATCAGAAACCTCCTGTAGCAAAAAAGAGGAAGAAAAGGAGAAATGAGGAGGAATCTTTAAGCAATAGAAGAAATTAGACAAATATCAGAGATAGAAAGAAAATCAGTTGTAGAAATAATGAGAACAATATAAATAATAAACATTTCAAGGTAGAAGAATATTAGTACCTTAACTGAGTTCCCAGAGTAACAGGCTCAATATACTAGCTAGTTATGTTTTGAATGTTATTGTTCCAAGCCTAGAGGAATCTCTGAGAGAAGTAACAGTGTAGATTAGGTTGGAGAGAATTAACACACAAGAGAAAGCAATAGTGGTGGCACTTTTATGTAGTGTAACAGGTTTAGTTATAAGCTCTGAGTTCACAAAAAACAAAGATTTAAGCTAAAGAAAATAGAAAGACCTATATATATAAGAGATATATAGAGAGAATAGAGATTGATATAATAGGAGGTTAGAAGTGGAATATTATTTTGGGAAGACCATAGCTTGCTTTCTATGATTCTAAGATTAAAAAAAGGATAGGAGAAGTAAAGATGATGAGGTTTGTATAAGAATGTGGCAAGTAGTAGAGGCCAAAGCAGGAAAAATCAGAGTGCCAAAAACAAAAGGAGGAAGAAGCAAAAAAAGTTAAGGAAGAAAGAGAAAAAGAAGGAAAAACCAAAAAAAATAATAATGGAGGTAAAGAAGATAGCAAAAGAATGCAAGATTTGGAATAAAAAAGAGAAAGCAACAAAATCTGAAGAAAAGGCCAAGAAATTTGTACCTCTTGTAAGTAGATTTATATCTTTGAAAATATCTCTTGTTTAAAGAAGAAAGAGAAGAGATGTACAAATTTGTTGAAGAACAATTGAAAAAGAAGATTATTGTTAAGCACAGCTTACACAAAGTCTAATGAAAGATATAGAGATTGGATATAAAACTTGGTCTTATCTATAAAGTACACAGGTATGGACTTTGTGAACAAACTTAGCTTTAATTTATATATTGTGATATCCTCAGTCATGTGGTTGCAATTTCAGAAGAAGACTTGGAGTCAACAGATTAGGATTTCTAGTAAACAAAGATTAGTGTATTATTGCTAGTACTAAAGATTAATACTAGTAGTAGCTAACAAGAACAATAGTGAAGACAGTATAACACTGTCAATACTAGAGATCAATGTTGAATTATTAACAATATCTCAGAGAAGAATTACTGAATTATAATCTAGAATTAGAATATATTACTTATTAACACTAGAGATTGATGTCAATTATAGTTAATTATCAGGCTAGCCAGCCTTATATAGAGATGTTTCAGAATAATAGAAGACTCAAGTTGAGATAACTCCACATTAAGTAATATCAATGTCTCAGAGTATTGTAACAACCACTAGTTAAGATAACCAACAGTGTCACTAAGTAAACTTAAGAGTAGATTATTTTATAGAGATTACAAGAAAATTCAATAAGGAGTCTCTAATAAATTGCTACTCTATTTATATCATACATACATAGTCTGTGCTACCAATAAATAGTCCTACTCTAACATACACATATTGTCCATAAGTTTATGATACTATTACTATAAGACAAATATATTTCTTGATATTATTATTCTAATCCTATCTACTCTATTCCAAACCTATGACATCTTATCATGTGATGCATTATGTGACCGCAGTCACATACCTCTTCATTGTCCAAGAAAGAAAAAATAAAAAGAAAGAAAATATTAAATCAAGAAAAATAAATTAAAAAAGATAAAATAAAAAAGAAAAATTGTTTATGTCCAAGTGTACTATGACACAGAGCTTATCCATATGAAACAATAATGAAGATTGGATAAAAATAGAAGTTAACTGTATTATAGAAGAAAAAGTACTTATAGAAATAGGAATAAGTGAACTTTACTATAGAAAACAAAGTACTTACAGAATTTTGAGTGCTATCTTTATTTATATTGGAGATTGAATATAGTTTGAATATTAGACTATGATATTTATACTACATCCCAATCCAGTCACATCTATTCCAACACATGAATAATACCTACTATCTTATCTGCACTCTCAATTTTCTTTTAGTGTGGATTAACCTTATTCATTCTATATTAATCACTTCTTATATATTCTTACTAGACTTTTTAGTAACTCCATGGATTTTCAACTTTTTATTCAAGAATCATTCAGACCCAGGATAACTTACTTATAGTTCCATTTCTTATATACTATCTGAGGTAGAAGACATAGTATATAAGCCCAATAGTTATACTATAATTCTTTATCCTGAAAATAAACTAAAGCTAACACTCTCTTCTGGTATTAGTTGTCAGAGTTATAAACAATAGACTTGATTCTTATTTATTTTTTATCTTTATTTTCTATTTATTCTAATTTTGGTTTATTTTTTTCTTTATTTTTGAACTTAGGCAAAGGGTGTGATGTGATGTCACACCTCTGTCACACATGACACAGAAAAGAAAATAAAATAAAAGATTCTAGAATAGGTGACATCATATAGTATAGCAATAGTATGTTAATCTTATAGAGTATATTTAAAGTATATTAGTTTGTACTTGGAACTCTATTGAGTTTTCTTATATTACTTAATATAAGAGTATATTTTTTGTCTTATTCAAAGGACTTAAGTTATAATATTAGTAATAACATATCTTTCTACCTTTTATATAGAATAATCTTCTTTAATTTTCCAAGTACAACTTTTAAAATATACAACTAGTACAATAGATAGAGATATACTATATAAGCTGAAGCTAAAGATCATTTATCATCTGTATTCCATATATTCTGAATAAGTTACCACTCATTTGACTTTCAAAAGTTTGTTATAGATATTAGTTACTAAGCTATGAACCTCATTTAACAGTATAAGATGATTTTTCTATTTCCCAACTTCTTT
>Ga0157358_1000555_pt1 | contig 15602 bp, 10 predicted proteins | sample AttcapACBM2_FD_111484 | JGI IMG/M metagenome (GOLD analysis project Ga0157358, IMG submission 111484) | Fungus gardens microbial communities from leaf cutter ant in Botucatu, State of São Paulo, Brazil - Atta capiguara ACBM2 | ecosystem: Host-associated > Fungi > Mycelium > Unclassified ... | reverse complement strand
TCTGGAAGACGGAACCCAATTCCACGGTCGGGCCATCGGGGCAACAGGAACGGCAGTGGGTGAAGTTGTTTTCAACACTTCAATGACCGGTTATCAAGAAATCCTCACTGATCCTTCCTATTCCCGCCAGATTGTTACTCTCACTTATCCTCATATCGGCAATGTCGGCACCAATATCGCCGATGAAGAATCCGCCCAGGTTCATGCTGAAGGCCTGGTTATCCGCGACCTGCCGTTGATCGCCAGCAACTTCCGTAATGAAGAGGGGCTTTCCGCTTACCTGAAGCGTCTGAATATCGTCGCCATTGCCGATATCGACACGCGTAAGCTGACTCGTCTGCTGCGTGAAAAAGGCGCGCAGAACGGCTGCATCATCGCAGGCGACGCGCCGGATGCCGAGCTGGCGCTGCAAAAAGCAAAAGCTTTTCCAGGCCTGAAGGGCATGGATCTAGCGAAAGAAGTCACCACGCAAGAAACCTACAAGTGGCTACAGGGCAGCTGGACGCTGGATGGCCTGCCTGCACCGAAGAAAGAAGAGGAGCTGCCTTTCCACGTGGTGGCCTACGATTACGGCGTGAAGCGAAATATCCTGCGGATGCTGGTGGATCGCGGCTGTCGTCTGACGGTTGTCCCTGCGCAAACGCCTGCGGAAGAGGTAATGAAGATGAACCCGGACGGGATCTTCCTCTCTAACGGCCCTGGCGATCCGGAACCCTGCGACTACGCTATCGCCGCGATTAAGACTTTCCTGGAAACGGAGATCCCGGTATTCGGCATCTGCCTGGGCCATCAGCTGCTGGCGCTGGCCAGCGATGTGAAAACGGTGAAGATGAAGCTGGGCCACCACGGCGGCAACCATCCGGTGAAAGATCACGACAACAATACCGTGATGATCACCGCGCAAAACCACGGTTTTGCCGTAGACAACAACAACCTGCCAGCGAACCTGCGTATTACCCATACCTCGCTGTTTGACCACACGGTGCAGGGCATTCATCGCACGGATAAGCCGGCGTTCAGTTTCCAGGGCCATCCCGAAGCCAGCCCTGGCCCACACGACGCCGCACCGCTGTTCGATCACTTTATCGAACTGATCGAAGCCTACCGTTCAAATAAATAATCAGGAGCGAAAGAATGCCAAAACGTACCGACATAAAAAGTATCCTGATCCTGGGCGCGGGTCCGATCGTTATCGGCCAGGCCTGTGAATTTGACTACTCTGGCGCGCAGGCCTGTAAAGCGCTGCGCGAAGAGGGCTATCGCGTTATCCTGGTGAACTCCAACCCGGCGACCATCATGACCGACCCGGAAATGGCCGATGCCACCTACATCGAACCGATTCACTGGGAAGTGGTGCGCAAAATTATTGAGAAAGAGCGTCCGGATGCCGTGCTGCCGACCATGGGCGGCCAGACCGCGCTGAACTGCGCGCTGGAGCTGGAGCGTCAGGGCGTGCTGGAAGAGTTCAACGTCACCATGATTGGCGCGACGGCGGATGCAATTGATAAAGCGGAAGACCGCCAGCGTTTCGATAAGGCGATGAAGAAAATCGGCCTTGAAACCGCACGTTCCGGTATCGCCCATAATATGGAAGAAGCGCTGAAAGTTGCTGAAGACGTTGGCTTCCCATGCATTATCCGTCCCTCCTTTACCATGGGCGGCAGCGGCGGCGGTATCGCTTACAACCGTGAAGAATTTGAAGAGATTTGCGAGCGCGGCCTGGATCTGTCGCCAACCAACGAGCTGCTGATTGATGAATCGCTGATCGGCTGGAAAGAGTATGAAATGGAAGTGGTGCGTGACAAAAACGACAACTGCATCATTGTCTGCTCCATTGAAAACTTTGACGCGATGGGCATCCATACCGGTGACTCCATCACCGTAGCGCCTGCGCAGACGCTGACCGACAAAGAGTACCAGATCATGCGTAACGCCTCGATGGCGGTACTGCGTGAAATCGGCGTGGAAACCGGCGGCTCCAACGTGCAGTTCTCGGTGAACCCGGAAAACGGTCGTCTGATCATTATCGAAATGAACCCGCGCGTTTCCCGCTCTTCGGCGCTGGCTTCCAAAGCGACCGGCTTCCCGATTGCGAAAATCGCCGCCAAGCTGGCCGTCGGCTATACGCTGGACGAGCTGATGAACGATATCACCGGCGGCCGCACGCCGGCCTCGTTTGAGCCTTCCATCGACTATGTCGTCACCAAAATCCCTCGCTTCAACTTTGAAAAGTTTGCGGGCACCAACGATCGTCTGACCACGCAGATGAAGTCCGTGGGCGAAGTGATGGCGATTGGCCGCACCTTGCAGGAATCAATGCAGAAAGCACTGCGCGGCCTGGAAGTAGGCGCGCACGGTTTCGACCCGAAAGTTGACCTGAACGATGCGGAAGCGCTGACCACCATTCGCCGCGAGCTGAAAGATGCCGGCTGTGACCGTATCTGGTATGTGGCCGATGCGTTCCGCGCGGGCATGTCCGTGGACGGCGTCTTCAAACTGACCAATATTGACCGCTGGTTCCTGGTGCAGATCGAAGAGCTGGTGCGGCTGGAAGAGCAGGTTGCCCGCGAAGGCATCAACGGCCTGACCGCCGATTTCCTGCGTACCCTGAAGCGTAAAGGCTTTGCCGACGCGCGCCTGGCCGTGCTGGCTGGCGTGGCGGAATCAGAAGTGCGCAAGCTGCGTCAGCAGTATAATCTGCACCCGGTTTACAAGCGCGTGGATACCTGTGCGGCGGAGTTCTCTACCGATACCGCCTATATGTACTCCACCTATGAAGAAGAGTGCGAAGCCAATCCCAACCAGGATCGCGACAAGATCATGGTGCTGGGCGGCGGGCCAAACCGTATCGGTCAGGGCATTGAGTTTGACTACTGCTGCGTGCACGCCGCGCTGGCGCTGCGTGAAGACGGCTATGAAACCATTATGGTTAACTGCAACCCGGAAACCGTCTCTACCGATTACGATACCTCTGACCGCCTCTACTTTGAGCCGGTCACGCTGGAAGACGTGCTGGAAATTGTGCGCATCGAGAAGCCAAAAGGCGTGATCGTGCAGTACGGCGGCCAGACGCCGCTGAAGCTGGCGCGCGCGCTGGAAGCCGCAGGCGTGCCGGTTATCGGCACCAGCCCGGATGCGATTGACCGTGCCGAAGACCGCGAGCGTTTTCAACAGGCGGTGGACCGCCTGGGCCTGAAGCAGCCGGCCAACGCAACGGTCACGGCGCTGGAGCAGGCGGTGGAAAAAGCGGTGGCTATCGGCTATCCGCTGGTGGTGCGTCCTTCTTACGTGCTGGGCGGCCGGGCAATGGAAATCGTCTATGACGAAATTGACCTGAAGCGCTATTTCCAGACGGCGGTTTCCGTTTCCAACGATGCACCGGTGCTGCTGGATCGCTTCCTGGACGACGCGGTTGAAGTGGACGTTGACGCCATCTGCGACGGCGAGCGCGTGCTGATAGGCGGCATCATGGAACATATCGAGCAGGCTGGCGTGCACTCCGGCGACTCGGCCTGTTCACTGCCGGCCTATACGCTGAGCAAAGAGATCCAGAACGTAATGCGTCAGCAGGTCGAAAAACTGGCCTTTGAGCTTTGCGTGCGCGGGCTGATGAACGTGCAGTTCGCGGTAAAAGATAACGAAGTCTATCTGATTGAGGTTAACCCTCGCGCCGCGCGTACCGTGCCGTTTGTCTCTAAAGCGACCGGCGTGCCGCTGGCGAAAGTCGCCGCGCGCGTGATGGCGGGCAAAACGCTGGCAGAGCAGGGCGTAACGGAAGAGGTGATCCCGCCTTATTATTCGGTGAAGGAAGTGGTACTGCCGTTTAATAAATTCCAGGGTGTCGATCCTATCCTTGGCCCGGAAATGCGCTCCACCGGCGAAGTCATGGGCGTTGGCCGCACCTTTGCCGAAGCTTTCTCTAAAGCGATGCTGGGCGCGCAAAGCAATATGAAGAAAAGCGGCCGCGCGCTGCTCTCCGTCCGCGAAGGCGACAAAAAGCGTATTGTGGATCTGGCCGCTAAGCTGCAAAAGCTGGGCTTTGAGCTGGACGCCACCCACGGCACGGCGGTAGTGCTGGGCGAAGCGGGCATCAATCCGCGTCTGGTTAACAAGGTGCACGAAGGCCGCCCACATATTCAGGATCGCCTGAAGAACGGGGAATATGCCTACATTGTTAACACCACGGCCGGACGCCAGGCGATTGAGGATTCCAAACTGATCCGCCGCAGCGCGTTGCAGTATAAGGTGCACTACGACACCACGCTGAACGGCGGTTTCGCGACGGCTATGTCGCTGAATGCCGATCCGACCGAGCAGGTGATCTCCGTGCAGGAAATGCACGCGCAGATCAAACAGGCTTAAAGCGTTTTCTCTGCCCATCCCCGCTACGGCGGGGATTTTTTTATCTCCGCCGCGTTCCCGCCCCAATAACCCGTTTTGTGACGCCTTTAAAATTGATGCGCCAAAAAATGCTATAGGCTTGTCCCGTTGCCGAACCGTCGGCGCTTTTACTCAACATCAGGGATGAAACAATGAAAAAACGCTTAATAGCTCTGGCCTGCATGGCCTTTTTTTCGCAGGCCTTTGCGGCGAAAGACGTTACCACGCAACCTGACTTTTATTTCCTGCAGGAGGCGCAATCCCCCGACAGCCTGACGCTGTTGCCGCCGCCGCCCGCGACGGACAGCATCGAATTTCTTAACGACAAAGCGCAGTACGAGCTGGGCAAAAGCCTGCGCGATACGCCCCGGGGCAAGCAGGCGTGGCAAGATGCGCATGTCGCAGGCGATGGCGTGGCCGCGGCTTTTTCCGGCGCGTTTGGACGAGAAATCAGCAAGAGCAAAACGCCGGAGCTTTATCGGCTGGTGATGAAAATGCGTGAGGATGCCGGCGATTTGGCCACCCGCAGCGCCAAAATTCGCTATATGCGCATTCGTCCTTTTGCTTTTTATCAGGAACCGACCTGCCGCACCGATCAGCAGCAGGAGCTGTCTACCAACGGCGCTTATCCTTCCGGGCATACAACAATTGGCTGGGCTACGGCGCTGGTGCTGACCGAAATAAACCCCGCCAGACAGAATGAAATCCTCAAGCGCGGCTATGAAATGGGCCAGAGCCGGGTAATTTGCGGCTATCACTGGCAGAGCGATGTTAACGCCGCCCGCATCGTCGGCGGGGCTGTCGTGGCTCGTTTGCATGCCGATGAAAGCTTTATGCAACAGCTACAAAAAGCGAAGGACGAGTTTAAACGTCAGACGACGCTGGCCGGAAACCTCGACAGATAACCCACCGCAGAATAACCCTGTGGTTTTACCCCGTCCGCGCGTGGGAAGTAGGTATTGCTGCTGCCGTATAGTCGCTAAAGCCGCAAAGTAAAAAGGCCCGGTTGCCAACAATGCCAACCGGGCCTTCGCTTATCCCCCGCTAATCAGGAGAGCGCGACTTTGATACCGAAAGCGATCAGCACGGTGCCCAGCAGCCTGTCGATCAGCTTCTGCGCGCGGGCCAGGCCACGGCGTACGGGCGGGCTTTGGATCAGCACCACCAGCGTCGGCCACCAGATGGAAGAGAGCGTGATAATAATGCCTGCATACCAAATCTTCTCGCCCAGGCTGGAATGCACGTTCAGCACCTGCGTAAACATCGACAGGAAAAACAGCGTGGCCTTCGGGTTCAGCAGATTGCACAGATAGCCCTGCATAAAAGCTTTCTTTAACGAGGTGCTTTCCGCCGCGACGTTGCTGAGGTCCATCTTGCCGCCGCCGCGCGAAAGCAGCGCCTGGATGCCGACGTAGATCAGATAAGCCGCCCCGGCATACTTCAGCAGCATAAACAGCCACGGCGTGGTGGTGATCACCACCGCCAGCCCGGCGACGCAATAGGTCATATGCGTTGCCACGGCGCAGTTAACGCCAAGCGCCGTCATCAGCGCGGCGCGGCGTGGATAGCGCGCGGCATTTTTGATAATCAGAAAAAAATCGGGGCCGGGCGAAAGCATGCCCAGCGTCGCAATAGTGACGATAAGTAAACTGGTTTCTAACATGGTGTTCTCAGAATTCAGCAGAAGAGAGAAACCCCAAAGGGTTTGCCGTGGCTATTTTAGCCTGAAGCGCTAATAAATAACACGGCGCCGCTAAACCTTTACTTAATTCGCCAGGTTTTGCTATCGACGAAACTTTCGCCTTTCCGTATGATGGCGCCAATTTTACACCTTGTGAGTATTCTCAGATGATAAGCCTGATTGCAGCCATGGCGACCGACCGCGTTATCGGGATGGAAAATGCCATGCCGTGGCATCTGCCAGCCGATTTGGCCTGGTTTAAAAAGCACACCCTGAACAAACCGGTCATTATGGGACGCCGCACCTTTGAGTCGATCGGCCGTCCGCTGCCGGACAGGCTGAATATTGTGATCAGCAGCCAGCAGGGCGATGCGGAAGGCGTGCGCTGGGTCACTTCCATTGAGGAAGCGCTGAAAGCGGCGGGCGACGTGGCAGAGATCATGGTGATTGGCGGCGGGCGCGTCTATGAACAGCTGCTGCCGCGCGCGGATCGCCTGTATCTGACGCATATTGATGCGGAAGTCGAAGGCGACACGATTTTCCCGGACTATGAGCCGGATGAGTGGCAGTCGACCTTTAGCGAATTTCACGACGCTGACGAGAAAAACACGCACAGCTACTGCTTTGAAATTCTGGACCGTCGACAGTAAGTAACTTTACATTCCTTTCGAACATTTTGTAACCTAAGTGTAACAAAATATCTCTAGCATTGCTTCATTTTACAAACCGTAAAGGAAGCAATGCGCTATGAATAATCAATCGCCGTTACCGAACGAAGCCGTCACGCCCAATCCTGGCCGTCGTAAATTCCTTGCAGGAACCGGGGCATTGAGTCTGGCAGGCTTTATTGGCGGCGGTCTCTCTGTTCCCTCTCTGGCGCTGGCGAAGCCCGTGTCGGGCGGCAGTCAATTGCTGGGCTTTGACGGTATTCCGGCTTCCACAGCGGATGAAATTGCCATTGCCGACGGCTATCAGGCTGATGTGCTGATTTCATGGGGCGATCCGCTGGTCGATGGCGCCCCGGCGTTTGACGCGGAAGGAAAAAACAGCGCAGCCGATCAGGAAAAACAGTTTGGCGATAACAATGATGGCATGAGCTTTTTTGCCATGGAGGGAAGCCGGGATCGCGGCTTAATTGCGGTTAACAATGAATATGTTAATGAGCAATATCTCTATGCTCACGGCGACAGCAAGGCGCACGATGCTGAAGATGTAAAAAAATCGCAGGCGGGGCACGGCGTATCGGTGATGGAAGTCCGTCGTGGCCAGGGAAACCGCTGGGAAGTTGTCCGTCCTTCACGCTATAACCGCCGCATCACTGCCAATACGCCAATGCGTTTTTCCGGCCCTGCCGCTGGCGATGCGGCGCTGCATACCGCAGCCGATCCGCAAGGAATGAACGTGCTCGGCACCTTTGGCAACTGCGCTAACGGCAAAACGCCCTGGGGTACTTATCTCACCTGTGAAGAAAATTTCGATACCTATTTCGGCACTAAAAAAGCGGCTTTCAGCCTGACGGCGGCGCAAAAGCGCTACACGCTGAGCCCCGCCGATCCCGAGCGCAACTGGTCCGATTTCGATCCGCGTTTTGATGTGGCGAAAAACCCTAACGAATTTAATCGTCACGGCTGGATTGTCGAGATCGATCCCTTCGCCCCCGATTCCGTGCCGGTCAAGCGCACCGCGCTGGGCCGATTTAAGCATGAAAACGCGGCCGTTACGGTAGCGAAAAGCGGCGAGCTGGTGGTGTATATGGGGGACGATGAACGCGGCGAGTATATCTACAAATATGTTTCCAAAGGCAAGGTCGATCGCGCTAATCCGGCGGCAAATAGCAGGCTGTTGGATGAGGGAACGCTCTATGTTGCCATCTTTGACGGCGACAGAAACGGTACGCCGCTGAAGGGAACCGGGCACTGGGTGGCGCTGGTTCAGGGGCAGCACGGCCTGACCGCCGACAACGGTTTCCGCACCCAGGCAGATATTTTGATTAACACGCGCGGCGCGGCGGATGTGGTGAAAGCCACACGTATGGATCGCCCTGAGTGGATTGCCGTTAATCCTCATGATGGCCGCGCCTACTGCACCCTGACCAATAACAGCAAGCGAGGCGATGAGGGAATGCCGATCAACGCGGCTAATCCTCGGCCGGATAACATTTATGGGCAGATTATTCGCTGGGATGAGAAAGGGGACGCTACGGCCCAGGCGTTTGACTGGGATATTTTTGTGCTGTGCGGTAATCCAATTGCGCATCCGCAGGGCATATATCGCGGTACGCCGAACATCACCGAGCAGAACACCTTTAACAGCCCTGATGGTCTGGGCTTTGATGAAGGCGGACGCCTGTGGATCCTGACGGATGGTAAATACAGTAATAAAGGCGACTATGAAGGGCAGGGGAACAATCAGATGCTGGTGGGCGATCCGCAGAACGGAGAAATTCGTCGCTTTATGGTGGGGCCCAAATCCTGTGAGCTGACCGGGATCACTTTTACACCGGACTACAAAACGATGTTTGTGAATGTGCAACATCCGGGAGAAGAGAAAGACTCGCACTTTCCTGACAATAGCCCGCGTCCCCGCTCTTCCGTGATAATGATTACGCGCAAGGATGGCGGCGTATTGGGTGCCTGAAAGCGGACGGATACGTTTATCGGCTGAGTAAAGCCACGCCTTTAAGGGCGTGGCGCTCACTCTTTATCGGATAGCAAAAAGCCTGTCGCGAAAGCAATTGACGCTTATGAGTCAGCAGACGGCGCCGCTATAGCGTTCTCATGTTCGTTTGACAACCGTTTTGACGGCTGAGTAAACCAGGTTTTATCTTCCCAGCGCAGCATCGTCAGCGTGCCGCCCCAGCAGCAGCCGGTATCCAGCGCCAGGATATTTTCCGGCGTGCCTTTTCCTTCCAGCGAAGCCCAGTGACCAAACGCAATGGTGTAGTCGCGCGACACCGGCCCCGGAATAGCAAACCACGGCTTTAACGGCGCGGGCGCCGAATCAGGCGTATCTTTGCAGATCATATCCAGCTGGCCGTTAGGAAAGCAGAAGCGCATCCGGGTTAGCGCATTGGTGCTGAAGCGCAGACGAGCCAGCCCGGTCAGCTCCGGCGTCCAGTTGTTGGGCATATCGCCATACATCGCATCCAGAAACAGCGGATAGGTATCGCTGGAGAGCACCGCCTCGACCTCGCGGGCGCAGCTTTGTGCCGTAGCCAAATCCCACTGCGGCGTGATGCCCGCGTGCGCCATCACCAGCTTCTTCTCTTCATCGACCTGGATCAGCGGCTGGCGGCGCAGCCAGTTAATCAGATCGTCGGCGTCTTCCGCTTCCAGCAGCGGCGTCAGCCTGTCCTTTGGCTTGTTGCGGCTGATACCTGCAAACACGGCCAGTAAATGCAGATCGTGATTGCCCAGCACCACTTTTACCGCATCGCCCAATGAACGAACGTAGCGCAGGACTTCCAGCGAAGCGGGGCCGCGCGCGACCAGATCGCCCGTCAGCCACAGGCTGTCCCGGGCAGGATCGAAAGCCACCTGGTCCAGCAGTGACCGAAGCTCATCGTAGCAGCCGTGAATATCGCCAATCAGGTAAGTGCTCATCAACAATCCGAACCTCAGCGCCGGACCAGCGCCCGGATCGCAATCAGAATTAGTGTATGTGGCTGGGGATGGCCAGCCGGAACACCGGGATCGCCACGCGGAAAGCTTCGCCTTCGCTGTCGATCATTTCATAGTGTCCCTGCATGGTGCCCATAGGGGTTTCCAGTACCGCGCCGCTGGTGTACTGGAATTCGCCAGCGGGTGCGATGTGCGGCTGTTCGCCGATAACGCCTTCGCCCTGAACTTCCGTTTCGCGGCCGTTGCCGTTGGTAATCAGCCAGTAGCGGCCCAGCAGTTGAACGGCGTGACGCCCCAAATTACGAATGGTAATGGTGTAGGCAAAAACGTAGCGGTTCTCTTCCGGCGCGGACTGCGACGCAATATAAGCGCTTTGTACATGCACACAAACTCGGGGCGTATCCATGTTTAACTCTCCTGCGGCGTCTGTTGAGGATGCGCAGACAGCCAGTTCGCCAGCTGGCAGTACTGGGCTACGGAGATGTTTTCCGCGCGCAGCGTCGGATCGATATTCATCTCCTGCAGCGCTTCCAGCGTAAACAGATGGCCAAGGCTGTTGCGCAACGTTTTACGGCGTTTGCCGAACGCTTCGGTGGTGATCCTGCTGAGGACTTTAAGATCCTGCACCGGATTCATAATCGTGGCGTGTGGAACCAGACGAACCACGGCGGAATCCACTTTCGGCGCAGGCGTAAAGGATTCCGGCGGCACTTCCAGCACCGGGATCACCTGGCAGTAATATTGCGCCATTACCGTCAGACGACCATAGGCTTTGCTGCCCGGCCCGGCAACCAGTCGGTTGACCACCTCTTTCTGCAACATAAAGTGCATGTCGCGGATCGCATCAGTATAGCTGAAAAGGTGGAACATCAACGGGGTAGAGATGTTATAGGGCAGGTTGCCGAAGACGCGCAGAGACTGGCCTTTTTCACGGGCGTAGGCCGCGAAATCAAAGGTCATGGCATCCTGCTGGAAAATCGTCAGCTTTGGCCCTAAAAACGGATGGGTCTGCAAACGAGCCGCCAGATCGCGGTCGAGTTCGATCACCGTCATCGCTTCCAGCCTGTCGCCAACCGGTTCGGTTAACGCGCCCAGACCGGGGCCGATTTCGACTACCGCCTCGCCGGGCTGAGGGTGGATGGCGGAAACGATGCTGTCAATAATATACTGATCGTTAAGGAAGTTCTGGCCAAAACGTTTGCGGGCGAAGTGGCCCTGATGGACGCGATTATTCATTACTGCTCTTAATCATGGTAATGGCGAGGTTAAGCGCCGTAATAAAGCTGCCCGCATCCGCGTTGCCCTGGCCGGCCAGCTCTAAAGCGGTGCCGTGGTCAACGGAGGTGCGGATAAAGGGCAGGCCGAGCGTGATATTCACCGCTCGCCCGAAGCCCTGGTATTTCAGTACCGGCAGGCCCTGGTCATGATACATCGCCAGAACCGCGTCGGCATGTTGAAGATATTTAGGCTGAAACAGCGTGTCCGCCGGCAGCGGGCCGGTCAGCTGGATGCCGCTGCGCCGCAGCTCGTCAAGCGCCGGAATGATAACGTCAATTTCTTCACGTCCCATATGGCCGCCTTCGCCCGCGTGCGGATTCAGGCCGCAGACAAAAATATGCGGCTGCGCCAGACCGAACTTGCTTTGCAGATCGGCATGCAGGATGTTGATCACTTCATGCAGGCTGTCGCGGGTAATGGCGGCGGAGACGTCTTTTAACGGCAGATGCGTGGTCGCCAGCGCGACCCGCAGCGCTTCCGTCGCCAGCATCATCACCACGCGGGCACAGCCTGCGCGCTCGGCGAAAAACTCGGTATGGCCGCTGAACGGGATACCGGCGTCGTTGATCACGCCCTTGTGTACCGGCCCGGTAACCAGCGCCGCAAATTCGCCGTTAAGGCAGCCGTCGCAGGCGCGAGCCAGCGTATCCAGCACGTAGTGGCCGTTGGCGACGCAAAGCTCGCCAGCTTTTACCGGCTGCGGCGCGCTAACGGGCAGCACGGTCAGGGTGCCGGCAGCCTGCGGCCGGGCAGCAACGCCCGGCTGATAGTCACGCAGCGTCAGAGGGAGGCCCAGCTTTGCCGCGCGCTCGCGCAGCAAAGCTGGATCGGCGACGACGACCAGTTCAACTGGCCAGTCGCGCTGGGCCAGTTGTAGTGTGACATCGGGACCAATCCCGGCGGGTTCGCCGGGAGTGATCGCCACGCGCATATTACTGAGCATTGGCATCCAGAATTTTCACATAGGCAGAGGCGCGCTGCTCCTGCATCCAGGTTTGCGCTTCTTCCGCAAATTTACGGTTAAACAGCAGGCGGTAAGCACGCTCTTTCTGCGCCGCGTCGGTTTTATCAACCTGGCGCGTATCCATCAGCTGGATCAGGTGCCAGCCGAAAGAGGAGTGCACCGGCGCGCTCATCTGGCCTTTTTTCAGTTTCAGCAGCGCGTCGCGGAAGGCGGGATCGTACACCTCTGGCGAGCTCCAGCCAAGATCGCCGCCCTGGTTGGCGGAGCCGGGATCCTGAGAAAGCTGTTTAGCGGCCTGCGCGAAGGTGGTTTTGCCGCTGTTGATTTCAGCCGCAACCTGCGTCAGCTTCTGGCGCGCCTGATCGTCCGTCATCACCGGCGACGGCTTGAGCAGAATATGACGAGCGTGCACTTCCGTTACGGAGATGCTCTGTTTGTCGCCGCGAACGTCGTTCACTTTCAGGATATGGAAGCCTACGCCGGAACGGATTGGGCCGATGATATCGCCTTTCTTCGCCGTAACCAGTGACTGCGCGAACAGCGAAGGCAGTTCCTGGATACGGCCCCAGCCCATATTGCCGCCTTTCAGCGCCTGCGGATCGGCGGAGTAGGTGATCGCCAGCTTGCCGAAGTCCGCGCCGCCTTTAGCCTGGCTGACCAGCTGTTTCGCCAGATCTTCCTGCTCGTCCACCTGCTGCTGCGTCGGGTTTTCCGGCAGCGGCAGCAGAATGTGGCTGAGGTTCAGCTCGGTAGACGCGTTGTTCTGCGAGGAAACCTGCGTCGCCAGCGAATCCACTTCCTGCGGCAGAATAGTCACGCGACGACGTACTTCGTTGTTGCGGACTTCGGCAATGGTCATCTCTTTACGGATCTGCTCGCGATAGGTGGCGTAGTTCATACCGTCATAGGCCAGACGGCTACGCAGCTGATCCACGCTCATCTTGTTCTGAGCGGCGATATTGGCAATCGCCTGATCGAGCTGATCGTCCTGGATCTGGATCCCCGCCTGTTTCGCCATTTGCAGCAGAATATTGTCCATCACCAGGCGTTCGACAATCTGGTGACGCAGCGTTTTATCATCCGGCAGCTGCTGACCAGCCTGCTGTGCCTGACTTTTCACCGACCGCATCATGCCGTCGACATCGCTTTCTAACACAACGCCGTTATTGACCACGGCGGCTACTTTATCAACAACTTGCGGTGCTGCAAACGCGGTGCTGGCAGTGAGCGCAGCCCCCAGGATCAGCATTCTCCAGTTCTTCATACTTTTTCCATTTTTCTATCCGCACTGCGGGTTGGCATACTAATTATCACAACATCAGAAAGAGCGCTGATAAGGCAGGATGCCCTGTCGCAGCATTTGCCCGGTGCCCAGACCATAGGATGAGCTCAGGCCGCGCAGCTCAATGTTGAACGAGATTTTGTTGTCGTACGTGCTGCTGTCGTTTTCCCAATTGGTGATTTTACGTTCATAACCCAGACGAATAGCGTAGCAGCAAGAGCTGTACTGGACGCCCAGCAGCTGATCGGCAGGCTGTTTGGCCTTGGTATCGTAATACCAGGCACCGACCACTGACCAGGCATCGGCGATTGGCCAGCTGGCCGTGGCGCCTACCTGCGAAATCCCCTGCTGGTAGCCAGGGTTCTTAATCTGGCTCAGCGTCTGCTGAATATATTCGGGGCTGGTGTAGCGGTAGTTCAGCTGCACCAGACGATCGGCATCCCGACGATATTCCAGAACGGCGTTGCCCTGGGAAACGTTATCGATGCGGGTGTCGTACTGCACACCGCCGCGCGCGCCCCAGCGATCGCTAATCTTCCAGTAGGTGTCGCCAGCCCAGACCAGGCTGCCGCGATCGTCGCTGTCTGCGTTCTCCAGTCCGGTACGGGCCGGGGTAAACGAGTAGATTTGACCAATGGAAGCGTTAAAACGTTCAACCAAATCGTTATCAAATATTCGCGTAGTCACGCCGCTGGTCAGCTGATTAGCGGAAGCGATGCGATCCAGGCCGCTATAGGTGCGGTCGCGGAACAGGCCGGTATAGTCGCTTTGCAGCAGCGTTGAGTCGTAAGCGCGCACGGTGCTCTGATCGCGATAGGGAAGGTAGAGGTACTGCATACGCGGTTCCAGCGTCTGCGTGTAGCCTTCCGACCAGTCCATATCGCGGTCAAATACCATCTTGCCGTCGACCTTAAACTGCGGCATAACGCGGTTTACGCTGCTTTTCAGCTGGTTGACTTTGCTGGTATCAACGTTGTTGTTGTAATACTCGACGTCATCCTGCTGATAGTGCGTCGCCAGCAGTTTCGCTTCGGTATTAAGGCTGCCCCAGCCGTTGGAAAGCGGCAGGTTGATAGTCGGTTCCAGGTGCAAACGCGTTGCATCCGGGTAATTATCGTTAACGTTGGTAAACTTCACCGCCTGCGCATAGAGATGCGTATCGAACGGGCCGACGTTGTTCTGATAGTAGTTATAATCGAACTGCGGCTCGGCGCGGTAAACGTCGTTATTGGTCTGGGTGGAGAAGATCTGGAACTGCTTGGTCGACAGCGTCGCATCCCAGTTTTTCTCTGCGTAGCCTACGCTGAATTTCTGCGTAACGTAGCCGTCGGTCGAGTCGCCGTAGGTGGAATCCAGATCGGTAAAGTAGTAAAGATCGCTGACCTTGGTGTAATCAACGTTAAAGCGCCAGTTCTGATCGTAGACGCCGGAGTGCCGCCAGAAGAAGAGCCAGCGGTTAGAATCTTTGTCGTCGGTCATCCCGCGCGTGGCGGCATCTTTATTGTACTGGTCGTCGCTCGGCAGATAATCAAACTCAACCAGGCCCGCGCCCGCCTTGGTCAGGTAGCGGAATTCGTTCTGCCACTGCAGGCCGCGCTTGCTCATATAGTGCGGCGTGATGGTGGCATCAGCCTGCGGCGCAATGTTCCAGTAGTAAGGCAGAATAAATTCAAAGCCGTTGGAGCTGCCGAATTTCGCGTTGGGGATCAAAAAGCCCGAACGGCGGCGGTCGCCAATCGGTAGCTGTAGATAAGGGCTGTACAGCACCGGCACCGCGCCGATCTTAAAGCGGGCGTTCCAGATTTCCGCGACCTGCTCTTCACGATCCTGGATCACCTGCGTACCTGCAACGCTCCAGCTGTTGTCGCCGGGCAGACAGGAGGTAAAGGTACCGTTTTCAAGGATGGTATAGCGGTTTTCACCGCGCTGCTTCATCTGATCGCCGGTACCCCGTCCCTGGCGGCCCACCATTTGATAGGTGCCGTTCCAGACGTTGGTGTCTTTGGTATTCAGATTCGACCAGGCTTTCGGCCCTTTCAGGATGACCTGATTGTCGTCGTATTGCACATTACCCAGCGCGTCAACGGTGCGTACCGGCGTCGTCTGGCCCGGCTGCTGTCGCTGATGCAGCTGCACCTCGTCGGAAAGCAGACGGCTGTTGCCCTGGCGAATATCGACGTTGCCGTTGAACACCGCGTCGTCAGGGTAGTTGCCTTTCGCTTGATCCGCGTTGATAGTAACCGGCAGTTCATTGGTATTTTTACCCTGAATCAGAGGCCGGTTATAGCTCGGTACACCCAGCATACACTGCGAGGCGAGGTCATCTGCCAGACCCTGCTGGCTGTAGAGCGCTGAGCCGATAAGCGTGGCCAGCAAAGTAGGTAGTCGTTTTTTCAT
>Ga0157358_1000554_pt1 | contig 15629 bp, 5 predicted proteins | sample AttcapACBM2_FD_111484 | JGI IMG/M metagenome (GOLD analysis project Ga0157358, IMG submission 111484) | Fungus gardens microbial communities from leaf cutter ant in Botucatu, State of São Paulo, Brazil - Atta capiguara ACBM2 | ecosystem: Host-associated > Fungi > Mycelium > Unclassified ... | reverse complement strand
TAGCCACTGAACTAGTTACATTCAAAGGTTACAATATCAAGCTGAGCTTAACATTAGGCTAGAATTATATATGCATTCCATACTGCATTTATAACATCAAGTGGAATAAACAATAGTTGTCTATGTTTTTCTTTGAGGTTGATTTTCCAAGCTTGAACTATGATAATACTAATAATAATAATTTTTTTACTCTAGAAAAAATATAAACAGTTGTTGGATATAGCCAGAAAAGTTATCAAGTTTTTATAGCTATTCTGTTCTTGGTTATCACTCTAGACAACAAGGCTTAGTACTTAAGACTATACTTTTCTGAGTCTGATAATAACATTAGTAACATACTACTCTCTTTTCTTCTACTTAATCTCTATTCTTTAAGAGAACCTTTTCTTTTGCAAAACTCTGATACTCCACCACTGCCACTAAAGTCTGTAGAGATCCCTTCTTCTCTAGGACACTAAACACTGCTGTCAACCCCATATAGTTTGTCCAATCAACTCTTCTGCTCTCTACTGCTAACCTTTATTAAGTCTAGTCCTGTCTATCATTGCTGCCCTTCTTTATTTATCACTAGTGGTAACCCCATTTTCTTCCTAAGTTAACATTCTAGATGTTTCCATCAGAAACCCTCCTGGTTATACTTTTAAGACAACTAAGTGAAGTCTGCAGTATTTAGTGAAGTTTGCAATCTTTAGGAAATTTTCTAAAAGTAATATCCATACTGTATATTCCAATCTCTCAGATCAGCTTCATAAGAAATAGTGAGAACAGCATAGCCAAGGATAAAAGACTACAGTGTTAGTCAGAGTTTAACAAGTATGAAAACTTATTAAAGTCTGTGATGTTGTAGGCTTTCTAGAATGATCTTATATGCTATACTATCTATATGTCACAACTTCAGGAGTTGAAGTAAAGTTCAACAAAGAGAATACTAATGAAAATAAGTATGTCAACTTAACACTGGGGTTTAGTGTTAATAGTGCAGAGACTAGAAAAGTACAGAGTATCTACCAGTTCTTAAATACAGAATTAAGTGTCTAAAAAGCTTGGAAACTTGAGTGGTGTAATTATTATATAGTTACACAGTTATCTATATTGAGTGAAGTTAGTATTTTGGCCTGGCTCCAAGCTAGGTTTTGATTAAATTGATTTATAGCAAGACACTGACTGGAAATAGGGTTTGGAATAGAAGTAAACTCTATTATGGAAGACTGATTACTTACAGTATTTGACAGAAGATAACATTGTTATGGAAGATAGGTTATTTACAGAGATAGACTTATTATATAATAGATGTTTCTGATAGAATATCAGCCTGGAAAGAAAGAAGAGTTACTGCTAGCAATAAAGAAAGAGAGACAGCAATAATAGACAGAACTAGACTTGATAGAGGTCATTGACAAAAAGCATTAGGAGCAATTCACACTTGCCAAGAATATTCACAAATATAGCATAGAAGACAGAAATAGAAGAGTTAACTTAGCAATACAAGAGACTAGAGAAAACTGAAAGTAATGTTATGCAGATAATCAACCTTGGTTTCAATAAATAATGTTGCATTCAGCCTATTCATTATATGTTCATAATTTTGGATGATGGAAGCTTGAAAAGATCTAGAATGAGTGTGGTACAAGTCCAAGTTGATTATCAGACTAAGGAATTATACATGGTGGTCAAGTTCTTAAATATAGTATTATATTGGAAAATGCTTTTTTGCAAAAGAATATATTCTTATAGAGTTCTTAAGCATATAAGACTTCTTTGAAGGCATTAATAAGGAGACTTTATACTTCTAAATGACATTTTAGGCTCTCTTGAGTAGATACCTACTTGAGAAATAGTATGGTAGCCATTAATCAAACTAGATCTCAGGGAAACAAGGTCTTTAGGAACAAGAAATACCAAACAATTCACATAGTTACAAACATTCAAATAGTAGAAGAAGGCAGGAATATTACAATTCAATGACCTTAGAGTTAATCAAAGAAAAGAACCTTATATTAGAGTAACACAAGAGAACTTGATGGAGTTCTTAGTACAAAGTTATCTACCATATATACTCTACTGGATAGTCTGTGCTACTACTGTGCCTTGCCTATCCTAAAGACCATGTGTAAACTATAAGGTTAATTGTTCTAGAAGGTTCTACCATATTCCATCATGACTATATGACCATTACTGTGACAATGTCATGTGAAAGTTTGTGACAGTGTGACTATGATATCACACTTAAACCCTAACTCTAAAATAAAAAGAAAGCAAAAGCAAAAATAAAATAGAAAACAACAAAAAAGAAAAAGAAAATAAAGTCTAATGTTCACAACTCTGACAAAGAACACATTGGATTAGAAGCTGACAGAGTCTAGAATAGATCTACAAGTAGAGGCCACCTATGAAAATGGTAAAGAAGGAATAGAATAGATACTTATAAGTAGAAAACTATCATCAGTTTGATGTCAGGTTGCAAATAGAGAGATAACTATATGCTCATAAGACATAAGCCTTGAGTGGAAGGGAGTAAGGGAGAGGATCTCCATCTGAATTTTTCCACTTTAGAGCAGTTTAACCTTTATTTTATTAAGTGAGTGTTGTTAGTACCTACTATTACTTTCAGGCAAGTTTTGGAGAGTTCTAGCAGCCTGGAAAAGGCTAGCAAAATAGATAATGTTGTTGGAAAATTTTAAGAAGTTTTGCAATCTATTTACTAGATTTTCCAAAGAAGCTTGTTACATAGTATAAGGTTCACTGTTTAGAAGTATATTAGTAAGGAAAAGCATTTACAAGCAAATGTTTTTTGTATATTTCTTTTAATATCCTTCCTAACTTCATTCTTTCACATTCACAAGAGCTCTTTTAAATGTTTTAATTTAATTTAATATTATTATTTTTACTCCTTCCCTTGATTCCTGAAGCTGATATCATTCCTTTTGAATTCTTTAGTATGCAGTTAAAGACTAGTGTTGCATAGTTCTTGTTGCATCCTAACATAATTTCTTTCTCTATCACTGGAATGATAATATCATACAATATGTTTATCACATGGTCTTTAGGGTAGAAATATAGTATAGACCATCAACCAAGGAACTCCATTGAGTTTTTTTGTATTAATCCTAATATAAGGTTTTTTTCTTGACTTAATGCTTTGAGTCTTAAACTATAATACTTAGAGCAGACTTTACTTATAGTTTTTAGTTAGGACAAATAAGACCTTATTTTGAGATTTACCTAGCTCAGGACATATAATTCTAAGATTGACTAGCAAAAAGGAGAGATTGTTATGATATACTGTTCTATCCACTACTTTTGTTACTAAGATATCCAGAGAAGTACTGAATACATGATCTGTATGTATGTTATTCTAGTCTTTTCTCTACTTTTGTAAAAGACTCTAAAGAGATAGTCTCCTCTTTCTACATGTCTGATGGATATGAAGAGGAGTTGAAAGATTATATCCATATGATCTGACTACTTTTTGAACCTTTGAACTTAGGCTTCTGTATTATGGTCATTCTTTCATAGCATTTTTCTAAAGCTTTTCAGTAAAATAAGATAACAAATAAAGACACTCCTATGCTTTCTTCTTATGTTTAGAAGTTTGAATTAGTTATTATAAAGCTTTAACATGCTCCTATACTACTAAAGATGGGATCATACCATTAAACTTATTCCTGGAGCTGATTCCAAGTTGTTTAAGATGTATTTATTGTTACTTGCTGAACAGTCAGAGCTTGATGCTTTCCTTGTTGAGAATCTTCAGACTAGTCAGATATGTCTCTCCAAGTTCTCCATAGCTACACTAATGTTTTTTATCAAAAAAGAATAGCTCTTTTTAGCTGGTATAAGACTACAGGACTTTCAATGCTATGAAAATCAAGAACAAATATCTGCTCTTGTTACAATCCCAAGCTTGACTTAGGTTACAACTAAGGCAAAGACTTGAGAAATAATGAAGAAAATGATCAATTAGTAAAGCATAAGAATACAGAACTTTATCTACAACTATATATACCTAATGACTATGAAGAATAGGTTAGGTGTTCTTGAGGAAACAATGAGAGAAAAATGAGGAAAACATGATGAAGCCTCTCCTACTATATGAGGTGCTGGCTGATAAAACATGAGAATAATGCAAGGTACAGTTAAACATAAGTCATAAGTGAAACAAACGCCAATATATGTCTAATATAAGGTGAATACCTGTGGAACATGAGGTATAGATTGTAGTGATTATAACAGCTCTCTCTAATTTCCAAGCTTGTCTTGAAACTTTAGAGCACTAAGTACTTTACTAAACTAGATGTCTACTGGAGTTTCAACAATATGTATATTAAGACTGGAGATAAATGGAAGGTAGCATTCTATACTAATAGAAGACTTTTTAAACTTCCTAGTGATGTTCTTTGGTATGACAAACAGTCCTGCTGCTTTCTAGACTATGATAAACAATATTTTTCAGAATCTTATTGTGTAATCTAAATGACATTATAATCTTTACTCAGATATTGGAGGAGTACTATAAGATAGTTGATAGAGTTCTGAAAGTTTTAGCTGAGTATAAGCTATTTCTTTGCCCTAAGAAACGCAAGTTTGAAAAACAGCAGATATTGTAGTAACCAACACTGTGACAAAAATACATACAAAATTGAAGTAGGACTAGTATATCTCTATTACTCTCATATTGGGATTTACAAGAAAACTCAACAGAGAACCTCCTACTATAACATAACAATAAATTTTTGTCTGTGCCCTATGCTAAAATGCCTACTCTAATGTCTATATGTTATTCATGAGTCTATCATACTATTATCACAAGATGGACATGCCATAGCTATATCTCTCTAACATTACCATACTAGAACATTCAACTACCTTTTAGACTTATAACATCACCTCATGTGACATAGTCATGTGATACTCCATTGCTAAATAAAACCAGATTAAAATATTAGAGTTCCAGAGACATATCATAATAGCAGATAGAGTACTTAGATTTAGTAATTTCAAAGAACCAATTTAAGATAAACCCAGTAAAGGTGGCTGGAGTTTGTAACTAGTCTGTTTCAAAGATATGAACTAACTCATAGGTATTCCTCCTTGTATTTGCTAACTCTTACCAAAGATTTATCCATAAATTTTTAGATATTGCCCACTTATTTTTCAATGTTACAAAAAGTATTAGTATTTGAACCTAGAATACTAAACAACAAGAGGTATTTGATGCACTCAAGATGGCTATAACCTCTGTACTTGTTCTCTTTTAACATCTTTGATCTATTTTGGATACAAGTGAATAGCTTGGACTTTATAATAATAGGAATAGACTCACTCAAGAATTTAAGAAGGATAGCAAGTGGTATTCAGTTGATTTCCTTAGTAAGTCTCTCTCCTGTTGAGTGTGACTACAAGATTGATAATAAGATACTAGCAATTATTAGGGCTCTGGAAGAGTAGTGTTACTTTTTCAAGCAATCCAAAACTTTAGTCAAAATTTGAATGGATCATAAGAACTTGGAGTACTTCATGATAGCAAAAGGCTCAACTGAAAACAAATATAGTAGTCTTTATATCTGGCATAGTTTGATTTTCTGCTCTATTATTAGCTAGAAAGGACTATGAGTAAGTCAGATACATTGTTTCAGAGATTGGATTGCAATACTAGCTCTCAAGACAATCAAGATGTTGTGCTCATAAAGTTGGAGTTCTTAACAGTTTGAGTCCTGAAAGGTATAGCTGTTGAAAGTAAAGAAAAAGCTTTCCTGATAGATATCTGATATGGTACTTGTTTCAACAAGTAAGAGAACTGAGTGGCCAAAGCTAAACATTAACTCCAACAGTCTTCAATAAAGTTTCTATATTTCTTGAAGTGATCAGAAAGTGATAGACTTCTTCTTCTTTGTGGTAAGATATATATTCCTTAGAATCTATATTAATAAATAGTCTCACTCTATCATGACTCAAGGATAGCTGGACATACTGGCAGATAGAAATACTGGAATTGGTATCTCAGAATTACTGGTAGCCTTAAATTTCAATATATGTTGGCTAGTATGTTAGTACTTATGATCTTTGTATGAGGACTAAGCCTATCTAATATCTATTTCCTAGAGAACTAAACCCACTGGTTGTACAAAATAAAAAATGGAAGACCATAAATATTGACTTTATTGTGGAACTTCTAGAGTTTGGAAAGTTCAACAGTGATTACTGTAGTAAATTCAATGACCAAGATAACATATTTTATTCTAACCTATACTACTGTTACTGTAAAGAATGCTATAAGACCCTTTCTATATTATGTGTAGAAGTTGCATGGTCTTCCTATTTATATAGTCTTGAATAAAGGTTCCTAGTTTATAGCCCTTCTTACCAAGTAATTGTATTGCATGCTTGGGATTGAAATTGCATTATCAATGGCATAATATTCATAGTCATATAAACAGATAGAATGCATTAACTAAGAGCTTGACTAATATCTCTAGTTTTTTGTGAATAAACAGAGTGATTGATATGACTTATTGCTACTAGCAGAATTTTAGCACAACAATTATATTCATGTAGTTACTCAACAACTTCTATTCTTAAATACTATTTGTCTTCCTAAAGTAGGTTTTGAACTGCATTGGAAAGAGTTAAAGCTTGAGAGTATTACAAAGTTCATAAAGTGAATGAAGTTAGTACTTGAAGAGATAAAGCTTATGATTTCAAACCTGGTGATAATATGTTTCTCAATGCTTTAAATATCTATATCACATGTCTTTCAGCCAGATTGTTACACTGACATCTTAGACTTTATATAGTAGAGAAATAAGTCAGATCTATGTCATATTATCTGAAACTTTCACCCACTCTATACAAACTATATCTAGTATTTAATATTATCAAGTTGACTGCTGTATTTAAGAACCTAATATCTGGAAGATGCTCAAAGTTCTCTCTGGACCCCACTATTATTGATAGAGAAGAAGAATGGAAAGTTGAGAAGATTCTGGACAGCTACTAGTACTGCAAGAGATATTAATACTTAGTTAAATGGAAAGAATTCAGGTAAGAAGCAAACTATTGGGAAAATATTTTAGATATATTCATAATGAACAGAGTGGCTAAGTTCCACTAGCTAGATCTCCAAGCTCTATGGTTTATTCAAGTGGTGTACTTTTTCAGAATCAAGTTTTGACTAGTACTTCCTTCTTTAAGCTATAGAAATCTGGAAGGAGAGATAGATGTAATAAACCAACCACTTTGCACTTACAGCTCCAAACTCTATCTTTTTTCAAGTTGTCATTTATATATAACTCTATAAGACTAGATATCAAATAACTCTCTATACTAAGGGTTCTGCTATTATTCTGATATTTTTTGATTATATTGTAAGAAAACCTGTTTTTTGATCCTAACACCACTGCCAAAGGTCACAGAGTTCTCTTCACCTCCAGAATACCAAATATTACTAACTTTATGAAGTTCATCCAGCTGATTCTACTACTTTCCATTACTGATCTTTACCAAGTCCAATACTATTTATTATTACTGTTATTTACATCAGTTGCTAATGATAACTTTACTTTCTTTCCAGGCTAATATTCTAAATATTTCTATTATAAATATTCCTAGTCATACTATTCTCATTATTTTCTTATGAAGTAAGCTAATGTCAGATATGGTTTACATCAGAGGGTGAAAGTCTATAGGATTAGCTCAGGAATATATAGAGTATGTAAAACTCTGTGCTAGAAGCTTGATGATATAGACTTGTCAGAATGATTTTAGCTTTAGCTTATATGTTATACCATCTATCAGTTATGTGGTTACAATTTCAGAGAATTGGATGGATTTCAAAGTAAGAGTGAGTACTGATGTTAGTATGTTGCTATTGAATACTAGGGATAAAGTTTAATAAAAGCTTATCTTTATCAATTATCAGACTAGTGAATTATAGTGTAACTACTAATTCTATATATAAGTTAGATTTATAGGAGATGCTAGGAAGTTTCAGTATATAGCACTAAGTAGAGATTTTAGTAATAAAATACTAAAAGAGTTGAATAGGGAAATGCTGCTATAGAAGGCCAAATTTGATAGGAGTATCTCTGTCATAGAAGACTGGATACCTGAATTGTTACATTATCATCATGGGAACATATTTTTGGAATGAGTGGATATAACAGCTGATTTAGAAGATTGAAATGCATAATATGGGTATATAGAATATCTATTGCTTCTAGAAATCTTGCTCTATTCTCTTATGTTCTTCTAAAGGTAAGCTGTATTGTCTAAATATATAGTTAATATACTTAGGTTTTTCTAAAGATATTGTAAACTTATACTCAATGAACTTTTCCTAGTTACTCTAATACATACTATGTGTGCTGTTATTATTTCACTTGTTTTAGCTAATTTGAAAGATTAGAATGTAAAGTCTAGGTATATAGAATAGTTGTTGCCTGTCAATGTGTTCTTAGACAGGTAGAACTTACTTCAAGCAAATATTCACAATCAATCACATAAGAAAGAGGTTGAATAAGTATGGAAACTTATCTGGAAACAGATGTAGATATTTGTGAGATTGAGCAAGTATCTAGGTTGTGGATCAAGCTTGGAAGCTTATCCACAGATTAGTAATATGATTTTAGATAATGACTTTGGTCTTAACTTATGTGTTATGCCCACTGTCTGTTGTATGGTTATAATTTTAAATGACAAGATATTAGGGTGGACTAACTAATAGCTTAGTTAGAGAAGTGTGAGAAGTTGTTGGGAGATCTTTAGTTGGGTCTTAGTTAAATCTTGGTTGATTTCTAGACTGAGTACTATAGAGTATTTACTTAGTCTTAAATACTAAGTCTATAGTTAAAACTGTAACTAGGAAGTAGTAGTATAGAAAATAACTAAGGAGATGTTATAGAGATAATTTCCAGGATATAAGATGACTAGCAGTCTAAATAATGAGTTGTTAGAAGATAAAATATGAGAGACTGATCTATATACAAACAAGCATGAATGCAGAAGTATACCTAAGTATGATTAGAGTCCTAACTGGAAGTCAGGAAATAAAAGTCTTAGAAGTCAGTCTATAACATTGTCCCTAGAAACCCTATTCTATTTTCTTAGATTTTTCTGGAGATAAGTTGTGTTTTTAGTATACTTGATTAATATACTTAGGTTCTTCTGGAGCTTGAAACACAAATCTAATATTTCTGCATAGTTGCCCTAACAGTCAGAATAATTAAACAGAAGTACAGAAGATACTCAAAAATTTCAGAAAGAATCTAAGTATATTGTTTAACATCTACTAGGTATATAACTCATCTGTTGAACAAATCTACATGAAAAAAATGAGGTTTTATAGAGGCAAAAATTATTCTAAGTACTCTAGTAGTCCATACTAATCAAAAGAAATATTTTTGATATAACTACAGAATAATTGTACTAATATGACTAGAATTAGCCAGGAATTATAGAACTCTCTGGAATGATAGACTTAAAGAATAGTAGAAGCTTACTAAATAATAGTAGAAGGTAAGCAAACAGCAAGTTTGGGATGATATATAACAAGATAGATAACAAATATAAATAACTAGCAATAGATGAGATATTAAATAGTAGATAAGAACCTATAGAAAGATCAGTTCTTTTATCTAATCCCAACACCCAAATATTGCCATTGCAGAGCCTGTAGAGTTCTCTGTTTTCCTTAGACTATGAACTTTAAACACTATTTTATTATCAATTCCATAGAGTTCACTAAGCCAATTCTATTACTCCCTATTATTAAATTCCATTAAGTATGGTCTTATATACTATCATAGTCCTGTCCTATCTGTCATTACTATAAACTTCTTTCCTATGTTAGCTAATATTCTAGATACTTCTATTAAAGTTTCTAACTATCTAGACAAAATCATTTCTTGGTCATGTTAGTACTATTTTGCTAGATTAGAATGTACTTTGTAGTATTTAGAATAGCTTCTATCTTTAAGAGATCTTGTTGTTAGAGTTTTGAGCAGTAGACTTAGTTTTGATTTTATTTTCTTTCTATTTTTTTTAAATTTTTAAATTTACTTTATTTCTTATTTTTTATGTTTCTTTATTTTGGACATAAATGAAGGGTGTAAGGTGATATTACAGCCACAGATTACACAATCACATGATACAAAGAAGGATGCAGAAGGTTCTGGAATAAGTGATGTCATATAGTATGACAACAATATGTTGGCCTTGTAAAAAGCATATGTGCTTTAAGATAGGTTAGTTATAGTATGTGCACAGACCACAACCTGTAGTATATAAAATAGACTATCTTATACTTAGAACTCCATTGAGTTCTTTTGTGTTACTCAATATAAAAGTCATCTTTTGTCTTTACTCAAAGACTTAAGTCATAACACTTGTTCTTTTAGGTTTCTCCTGGAGGTAAACACTGCTTGTACTTAGCTAAGATAATATAACTTATATTTCTTTGGGAGCATTAAACTTTATGGACTTTACCTAGTCATTCTAATAACAAAGCAGAATCTTCTCTCTATAACCTCAAAGAATTTTGGTCTGATAGTTGTGGATTACCTGTTTAATATTTTGACCTTTTTCTTGATTTCTCATTTTTTAAATAATATTTATGCTGAGTGATTATCCTATAAACTTTTTTAACACAGAAAGGCTCTAGAGCTTCTCTAATACTATTTGATAGAAGTAGCCAAGTATTAGTATGTCTCAGAGGTTTTAATAAACAATATTCTCACTAGTTTTATAAGTAAACTCTGTAGCTTGAGTATTTAACCTCATATCATATCCCAAGCTCCAAAACATGTCTGAGACATGTCTGACTTTGATACAACATCAAATCCCTGTGGTTATTTGGCTTTATTTGTGCCCAAAACTCCATTAGTAGTTTGGTACTTTATAATGAACTTAATTCCATCAAATTTCTGCAGTTATTTGGCTTTATTTGGATCAAAATCCATGGTCATCTTTATCTGTTTCTATTGTCTAATTATCTTCTTCAAACTCTGCAAAATTACTTGGACTTTACATGGAGTTTTCTCCTTTCCAATCTGAACTTCTATTTAGTGTGAAATATTTACTCAGAGATCTGTTTTAATTACTTCTTTTACTACTTTTTGTATTTAAGGCTAATAATTATTTTGTAATAGCTAGCTTGATAATTAACTAAAGTTGATGCTAAATCTCTGGTGTTAATGGCAACATATATTACTTCTCTTCTTATAACTTCTTATAAAGCCATTCTCTGAAATTCTGACCACACAGCTTGTAGAAGGCACAATACATAAGTTGAGGCCAAGGTTGTTCCAACAAGTCTACATTATTGAGCTCATTGCATGGAGTTTCTATACTCTGTGCATTTCCAAGCCAACTTCACAGACTTTGACCTTCAAGTATAAACCATACCTAACACTTCTTTTTTATCTATTTCCACTGGTTTTGGTTTTCTTACTCTCTATCTCTTGACTAGTTCTCTATATTTTACTACTCTGCTAATATTTACTACTGGATGAATTCTCATTAATACTGGTAGTCTTAGTTTTACTATATTGGCTGATACTGTTAGGGTAACTAGCAGGGTCTGTAGAGTTTTGCAGACTTTAATAGTCTCTAGGAAGTTCTAAGTTTATTGGTATAACAAATAAGTATAAGTAGTGTACATATCTAGGAGATTCTAAGAAAACAGAATAGAGACTCCTGAAGGTGGCAGCTATTCTAAATACTAATAGAGTTTATTTTAATCTAGCAGAACATCACTGATATAAGAGAAGAAGAATAATGACTAAATAGTCAGGAATTCTAATAGAAACATCTAGAACTCTACTGAAAGAGAAAGAAAAGGAATATATAGTAGGTGCACTTAAGAGCAGAGATTGATGATAGGCTTGCAGGATTTAGTGGGGATCAGTAGTGTTGTGGCAACTACTAGTCAAAAGACTAATAGTAATATAAGTAATAAATCTCAAGATAGATATCAAGTGGGAATCACAAGAGAACTCAACAAGGAGTCTCTAATATATTGCTACCCTATTTATACAATAGATATATAGTCTGTGCTAGCAATAAATAACTCTACCCTAATATCCATACATTAGCTATAAGGTAAATATGCCATTAACATGTACCTTAATATTATCCTTCTAGCTCTTTCTCCTAGAGTCTGGACCTATGATATTACATCATGTGACATGTCATGTGACTGTAGTCATGTATCTCTTCATTGTCAAAATCAAAAGAAATATTAAAAGAAAAGAAATATTAAATCAAGAAAAATAGATAAAAGAAAAAGAAAAATATTAGTATCCAAGTACACTATAACAAGTAGGGTCACTTAAGAAAGACTGTGAGATTCAGCAGAAATAGGGTATAGGCTGATGGGAGTAAAAATACTGCAGAATTTAGTAAGAACAGATTTTCTTACAAATATCATGATAAACAGAGTTCAACAGTATTGTGGTAGGATATTAGTATAGTGTTATAATTGAAGACTTAGAGTTAAGTCAACAAAGAAATCTTATATTAGGTTAATATAAGAGAACTCAATAAAGTTTCTAGTACAATATATCTATCTTATATACACTAGACTAATGGTCTATGATATATGAGTTTTAGCTTAACTTAAAGATCATGTATATTATATGCCATTTGTTAGAGTGACTGGTGAAAGTCTGCAGAATTCACAAAGTTTACTCTAGAAGAAACTTAAGTCTATTTTTTATATAATACAACAGACAAAGACTCATCTCCAGAAGAAACCTAAGAGAACAGAATAAGGTCTTCTAGGGATAGCTACTATGTTAAGTACTCTAGAATATATTCCAATCTGGTAGAATAGTGCTGATCAAGCCAGGCATGATAGGATCCAAATGGTTAGGCACTCTTAATGGAAACATCTAGAATAGTGTTTAAATATAGTAGGTACTTATCTGATATTAACCAGAGGCATATAGTGATGATTAAGTGGGTGTAAGGAGTAGTTAGAGCTGAGCAGAAAGAATACTAGAAAAAGTGTAGAAATCTCTGTACTTTTGGAATCAAACTTTAGATGTAGGAGTTGGTGTTGTAAACTCTAAGTTTTTGGAATCAGACTTTGGATTTTGTAGTCTCTTTATACTATTGATATATAATATGATATCATTGTTCCAGAATTTTTTATATCTTTCTATATGATATGTAATTGTGTGACTTATAACCTATATGACTCAATGTGTGACAGTTGTGACAGTTATGTGGGACATCACACTAACCCCTAATCCTAAGTCCAGAAATAAGAATAAAAATAAAAATAAATAGAGTCTACTGTTTTTAACTCTAAAATATAAGGCTTGGAGAATAAGATGACTATAGAGTTGACTTGGGCTTCTGCAGATGCTATAGACTCAAATTTAGATGAAGCAAAGAGCTTCTTTACACTAAGTTCTTTGTATTTAGCATTACTTTATTATCTTTCTTCTATACTTTTACTTTCTTTTGCTTTTTATTTGCTTGTTACTTTATTTTTTCTGGGCCTTCTTCAATAATGTTTTGCTTTCTTTTGTATCTTTCTTATTCTCTCTACAAATCTTGTTGTTCTCTCCATCTTTCTCTTCCTTTTAATATATACTTCTATTTGTAGCTTTTTTCCATACTTTTCTATGAACAGTAAAACTTTAATTGCTGTATAGACTTTGCTGTTGATAGCAGATTCCATTATAGCCAGTCAGTCAGGTCAGTTATTTTGTCTATGATTTACAAAGAACTACAAGTACTTAATTTGTCCATCTTTTTGAGGATGGAATACTATAGATAATTTTGTCTGCATTTGATTTAATTTCTTTGTTAGATCCACTGTAAACTGGGAACCTCTGTTTGATATTACACTTTTTGACAGCTTATATAGCTTCTATACATTATCTCTAAACAGTCTTGTTAACTCTTCCACTAATGTTTTTTTTGTGGTTGTTATAAAGCATATCATTTTTGACAACCTATTGTACACTATCAAGATTGCATCCTTTCTTGCTACTAACAGTAACTTTGTAACAAGGTTTGCTAACAGATGTGTCTACAGTTTCTCTGGGACTTTATTTGCTATCAGTTTCTTTGCTGTGTGTTCTGTCCTGTTCTTTATTCTTTAGTATAGATCACAATTTTCCACACATCTCTCTATATCTCTTATTATTGTTGGTGTTACAAACTTTATTCAGCTTGTATTTTCACAGCTAGTAGACCAATTCTCACAAACTGAGTTATGCTGGAAAGCCCTAAAAAGACTATCTGCACATATACAGGATGTACAAAAGTGATAACAAACAATTAAGATATCAGACTATCAGCAGCTACAAAAGCTTCATTGGCTAATATATCATGAATGGCTGGACATATTCACATGATTGAACTTGCATTGGAAGGCACTCATCAAACAGTTTCTAATGATATATCATATATCATATAGAGATCAGTATTTATAGAGATACAAGTATATCAATGTAGTGACATAATTAGTTACCTTCTAAAATTAGCCTGACATCTGCTATGACAGATGGCAGTCTCTATCAGATATGAGTTTTGATTATATGATGGAAACAGCTTGTACACAGACCATCACTCTTTTGTATATATACCTTTGTGTTTGAGAATTAGATCTTAGACTTAATAATATCATTTATCATCAATCTTCATCTTTTTATCATTGACATCTATATTGATCTTAATCATCATTGTAATCATTTTTGAACTTCTAAATTACTCCTAAACCTCTGAGAGTGCACCCAAGATTTAGATATCACAAACAAGTGAGTAGTTCATTTTATGATAGTTGGCCACCAATAGTTTCTTATTACTCACATTGTTTTCTACTTCTCTTCACATTTAGCTACTGGTATATCATGGTATAATAAAATAACTTCTAATCTCAAGACATCATTCTTTGGGATATAGAATTTTTCTTTCTTCAAGATCAACTCACTATCTATCTTACACTTCTCTCTTTTTAATGTCTTAACATCTGCCTTCTTCATTTCCTCCACTACTCTAACTACTTTTTTGTATTTTTCTTGTGTTTTGTCTAATATCTCTACTTCTAGTTCTTCTACTATTACTTTTATTAAGCTATGTATCTATTCTTCTTTTATTAATTTTTATTTTTTGTTATTATTTTCTACTCCTACTTTTTAATCTGGTCTTCTACTAAGTCTATCTGTCTTCCCCATTTTTGTTCTTAGTACATGTTTCAAAATGAAGTCAAATCTAGATAGGTAGAGTACCTATCTTGTCTGTTGTTGATTTAACTTCTGTACTTTCATGAAGTATTTTAAGTTTTTATAGTTAGTCTAGATCCCAAACTAGAATTTTGTGCTCTCTAATAAATACCTCCAATTTTCTAAACTCTTATTACTGCTAATATCTCTTTGTCATGAATCTTATAGTTATGTTCTACCTCATTCAATTACTTAGAGATAGGCCACTGATCTCTATCTTCTATCTTTACATTCCATTGATAGAACTTCTCCTGTTGCATAGTCTGATATATTACCAAGCTAGATTTACAATAGGAGTAAAATAATGTACAGATAAAAGAAGAAGACAAGTGGAAGGTAGTGTTCATAACACTGGAAGGGTCATTTGAATTCTCAGTGATATTCTTTGGATTAACT
>Ga0157358_1000553_pt1 | contig 15635 bp, 20 predicted proteins | sample AttcapACBM2_FD_111484 | JGI IMG/M metagenome (GOLD analysis project Ga0157358, IMG submission 111484) | Fungus gardens microbial communities from leaf cutter ant in Botucatu, State of São Paulo, Brazil - Atta capiguara ACBM2 | ecosystem: Host-associated > Fungi > Mycelium > Unclassified ... | reverse complement strand
TCATTGATAGACGGTAGGGTTGTTTATTAGGACCATCTTTCCAAGAGCCTCGTACAATCGGCGGTCCAAGTTCTTCGGAGAAGTCGGAATTTGGAAAGAGCTAAGAAGGGCGTCAGACTCAAAAAAAGCAAGATGAAAGAGAACGGAAGGAAGCTGAAAGAACCATTCATAGGTTTGAGAACGCACCTTATCAAGAGCCTTTTCCAATCGTTCGACCTTGTCTTCGAGAGACGTAACATAACTGTGGAAACAGTCAAAATCCCGGGCATGTAAGCAAATGCAGGTTTCTTACGCCTTTGGCGGGCAGCGGGGTCTAGAGGACTCACTGGAAAGCAAACTCTGTAACAGGTTTCACGATTGAGGAGGAAACATGGACCCACAGGTATGTACATTTCCGATGGCCCTGGGTACAATTGGTGCAAATTTGACTTTGTTTGCATGGACCGTCGCATCTTATTTTACGATGCCGACAATAGTCACAAGCCCGATCCTTCTTGCGTTTCTTGTTTGGAGGTTCCTCGAGAGTGCGCGCGCTGGTGTTGGCGTCGAGAGCTAGCCGGTATTCAGATAGAACGGGGACTGAAGGAATATGGATAGGAGCTGGAATCGAGCTGGGGGAATGAGAAGCAAGCTGCATGGATGCACCATACGTATACTGTGGTGATTGTCTGAGGGAAAAGCGACTTGAGCTATACATTACGCAATGACACGACACGTGCCACGGCTTTCCTCCTGCCATGTCCTTTGCTCGTCGTCTTTTAGCTCTTCACTGCCGCAGCATTACCAGTCTGAACAGACCTGCTCCCCCCCCGCTTCCCCGAGCACAACAGCATGAATTTGAGCAGCTACTTCGCAAAGCACAAACTCCCCTTACCCAGCCTTCTGGCCCAGTTGAACTACATCCTGATGCTCGCGAGCCCATCAAACCAGAGTTCGAGGGTGATATTGATCCCAGAACTGGAGAACGTGGTGGACCTAAATGCGAACCTGTAGGGAAGTGGGGGGATAACGGCGGTGACTGGAGTTTCAAAGGACGAGTTTCCGATTTTTGAGGACAGACTACTTTGGCTTCTCGGTCTTGCGTTATAAGTACCCAATCAGTTTCTTGAATGTTGTTGCAAGTCACTTATTGTCCCAGTCGATTACAATGTATCAGACTCGGTTTGGCGACAACTACAGGCCTTATGGAGTCCAAGTTTCTCTTTCCTGACTTCGGGAGTTCATGGACCAGGTGGCCACTTGACTTGCCATGGCTTATAACAGACAACGTAGAATTATAAAGCCCTTGGGACAAGTATCATCTTCAATGGAGATGCTCCGGCGGTTGTGTATCACGAAGTCTGAACTATCTCCTTTTACCCAGAAGGGAACAGAAGTATCTAGCAAGGCTAAGACCAGGGCTGCAGTGATAGCTGCCTTCAATGTAGTGAAGGCATGCTGCTGGTCTGAACCTCAAATCCAATACTACTGGTGACATCAAAGAAAGAGCAAGCTATATCTGAAAAGCCATAGATAAACCTATGATAAAAGTTAGTGAATTCCAGAAATGCTTGCATGTCAGTATAGTTTCATAAGGTAGGCTAATTGTAAACCCTGGCTATTTTTACTGGGTCCATTACATCCTGGTCCTGAGAAATTACCAGCCCCAGATACTCAATCTACCACTTGTTGAATTCACACTTTTCAGGACATAGGAATAGCTTGTACTTGGCCAAAACTTCCAGCACTTTACAGTGGTCTTCCAAGATCTGAGTGAAGATGAGGATGTTGTTCAGGTAGACTGTCATAATCTCTTTTGCTATGAGGTCCTGAAAGATGTTATTCATCATAGTCTAAAATGTAACAAGACTATTTGTCATGCCAAAAAACATTATCAGAGGTTCAAAAAGTCTACAGTTAGTATTGAAGATAGTCTTCCACTTATTCCTGGGCTTTATGTAGATATAGTTGTGTCACAAACTTCATTTAGCTTGTATCTCCACAACTAGTGGACCAATTTTCACAAACTAAGTTGCACTGGAAATATCAGAGTTGCAAACAGTAGACACTATTTTATTTTCTCTTTTTCTTTCTCTTTTTAATTTCCTTTTCATTTTATTTTATTTTTGACCTAGGGTTAGGATTTGAACATGATGTCACTGTCACAACTGTCACACAATCACAAGACACAGAGAAGGTCATAGAAGGTTCTAGAACAAATAATGTCATATAGCATGGTAACAACATGTTGGTCTTATAGAAAGCATATATACTTTAGAGTAGAGTAGTTATAGTGTGTACACAGACTACAGTCTGTGGTATATAAGATAGACTAGTTTATACTTAGAACTCCATTGAGTTCTCTTGTAATTATTCAATCTAAAGTTGTTCTTTTGTCTAACTCTTTGGACTTAAGATTATAATATTAGAACTCAATAGTTATCTTGGGACTGCTCAATACTAGACCCTCCCTATTTCTTTACTCTTTTATCATTCTTGACCAACAATTAACATGACTGTTAGTCACTCTTGAATTAGAAGCCAGACCCCAAGCATAAAGAGGAGCTAGTTACTCAACATAGGCAATTATAGATGTTGGTGACCAGACATAGGCCACTAGCTAGATATTACTTATTATTTAAGTAGGTGGTGTTTAGTAGTGTATATGTATACTTCAAATAGAAAGACTTGTGCTGCAGATTTCCTTGTAATCTGTTCATACAGAATAGTGGCATTATCCATTAAGGAGTGCTTAGCTTGAAAAATTCTCTACTTAGAAATAATAGTATAACAGTTTGATTAGAGCAGTAGTAAGTAGGGTAGTAAGATAAGTAGTTAGTAGATAGTATGAGGTGGAACAAGAAAAGGACCTACTAACACCTACAGAAATGTTTGATAAGTTTTATTTCTAAGGAGAGACTAACATGAGCCCTTCTTTTCTACTTATACATCTAATATCATTACCTTCAGAAAACTATATAAACCAATTAGAAATTATTCAACAATACCAAAAGCAAATTGTCACCATGACAGTACAGCTTTAAGCATTGTTGAACATAAGAAGAGAAGTAGAGGCAGCAGGAATCTCTAGATCCAACACTGGGTTTAATATAAAGTGGTTATGCTACAAATATTCAATGAAGAAGTAGGGAAGATATTAGGATTTGTGACAGTGTACAAGTTATTTATAAGAATGAGAATGAGAGAAGTGGTAGTAAAAGAGTATTGCAATGGGTGTTGTCATATATGCAGGAAGAAGCAGCAGATATTTGGAAAGAAATATGTTGGAAGATTTAGAGACAGGAGTACAAGAATTTGAAATGGTAGGGGAAATTTTGGAAAAAATAAAAAAGAAGTTTAGAGGAGGAGATGATGAGTCAAAAAAGGTAGCAGAATTGAAGCAGGTAGAGAAAAAAAGTAGAATAATGGAGGAGTATGTGTAAGAGTTCAGATAAGTAGCAAGAGAAAGTGAGTATAGAGGAAGATCTTTAATTAAAGAGTTCAAATGCAGTTTAGATAGAACCATCCAGTAAAGACTCATGGAGTTAGAATGCCAACCAGGCACTATTGAACAGTGGTATGAACAAGCAGTTAGGTTAGATAGAAATATTAGAGAGAGTAGAAGAGAAGAGAAAGAAGAAAGAAAAAAAAGAAAAACAAGAAGAATTGAGAAAGAGTGGAAGAAAATTGAATAAATGAGAATAAGAGAAGAAAGATAGGCAAAGATAGAATGGAAGCAACAAAAATAAAAAGATAAGAAAATAGGGAGAGAGTAACACAAGAAAGAAAGTGTTTTGGTTGTGGAGAATAGGGACATATGGCAAAGAATTGTAGAGTGAAGGAAGAAAAGGAGATTGCAATATCACAATCTTCTAACAAGTTTGAAGTATTGAGAAGTAGAGTAATGTAGATAGAAAAAGAAAAGAGAAATGAAGTAGAAAAGGATAGAAGGACAATTTTAAGAAGAAAAAGAAAAAAAAAGACAATAGAAGTAAGAAAGATAAGAGAAGAAGAGAAGGCATTAAGAGAAGTTACAGTGAAGATTATGTTAGAGAGAATAAATATATAAGAGGGAATTATAGTGGAGGCACTATTAGATAGTGGGGTAATAAGATTGGTGATGAGTTCTGAGTTTGTGAAAAAGCAGGAGTTTAAATTAAAAAAGATTGAGAGACTTATTTATATGAGAAATGTAGATGGAATGTTTAACAAGGAAAGGCCAATAAAAAATACTGTGGAGGTAAATATTTATTACCAGAGCACAGAGAGAGAACAGAGATTGATGTGATTGGTGGATAGAAGTGGAGTATAATCTTGAGAATACTATGACTAGTATGTTATAATTCTGAAATCAATTAAAAAATAGGAAAGGTGAAGATGATGAGATGTCCAAAAGAATATGGAAAGCAGTGAAGACTGAAACTGGGGAAACTGAGGTGGCAAAAGTAGAAAGAAGAAAAAAAAGAAAAAAGAAGTTAAAAAGGACTAAAATGATGGATGTGAAGAAAGTAGCAAAAGAATGGGAGATTTAGGATGAAGAAAGAGAAGCAAAGAAGTTAGTGCCAAAGCAATTTCATAGATGGATCAAAGTATTTGGAAAGAAAGTGAGTAAGAGGATGCTAATAAAGAAGATGTGGGATCATGTGATAGATTTAAAGGAGAGATTTATGCCAAGAAAAGAGAAAGTTTATCCTTTGTCCAGAAAAGAGAGAGAAGAAGTGAGGAAGTTTATTTAGGAGCAGATGAGAAAGAGATATATTTGACCATCAAAGTCATCACAGACTGCACTGGTATTCTTTGTAGGAAAGAAGGATGAAAAGAAAAGAATGGTATAAGACTATTAGTATCTTAATGAGTGGACAGTGAAAAACAATTATCTGCTACTACTTATTTCAAATATTATGGAGAACATTAGGACCAAGAAGATGTTTATGAAGATAGATTTAAGATGGGGATATAACAATGTAAGGATTAAGAAGAGAGATGAGTGAAAAGTGGCCTTTACAATACCAGAGGGATTGTTTGAACCAACAGTCATGTTTTTTGAATTAATGAATTCACTGGCCACATTCTAGGCCATGATGAACAAGTTACTAAAAGACTTAATCAATATAGAAAAAGTAGTGGTATTTATTGATAATGTAATAGTGAGGACAGAAAGTGAAGAGGGGTATGATAAACTAATAGAAGAGATATTAAGAAGAATGGAAGAAAATAATTTGTATGTAAAGCCAGAAAAGTGTAGATGGAAAGTAAGAGAAATAGATTTCTTAGGAGTGGTAATTAGACTAGAAGGAATAAGAATAGAGGAAGAAAAAGTAAAAGTATGCTAGATTGGCCAGTTTCTAAGTCAGTTAAGGATATACAAAAGTTCTTAGGGCTGACAAATTACTATAGGAGGTTTGTGGAAGGATTTACAAAGATAGCAAGGCTATTACATGAGTTGACAAGAAAGGAACAAAAATGGGAGTAGGAGATTAGGCAAGAGAAGTTGTTTAAAGCATTAAAGAAAAGGTTCACAATAGAACCAATATTAATGGCACCAGACTTAGATAGAAAATGAGAATGGAGGTGGATACATCAGATTATACTATGAGAGGAGTATTGTTGATGGAGTATAATGATGGACAGTGGAGGCCAGTAGCATATCTCTTAAAGTTTCTCAATGAGACAGAGAGAATTTATGAGATTAATAATAAGAAGATGTTGGCAGTGAATAAGAGATCAGAAAATTGGAGGTATTTGTTAGAAGGCATAAAATTCAAGTTTGAGATCTGGACTGACTATAAAAATTTGGAATACTTTATAAAAGTGCAGAAGTTAAATTGGAGACAAGCTAGATGGGAATTATATTTGTCAAGATTTGATTTTACTTTGAAGCATGTACCAGGTGTAAAAATGAAGAAGGTAGATAGATTAAGCAGAAGGCTAGATTGAAATATTGGAATGGAAAAAGATAACAAAAATCAGAAGTTGATAAAAAAAATAGATACAAGGAATGATAGAAGTGGTAGTGAAAGGACCAGAAGAAGTAATAAAAGAAAAAATAAAAAGGATAAGAGAAAAGGATAAAGAGATAGTAAAAGTGGTAGAAGAAATGAAGAAGACAGAAGTAAGAAATCTGAAAGATGATGAATGAGAGATTGAGGGAGATCTAGTATTGAAGGAAGGGAAAGTATATATGCTAAAAGATGAAGAGTTGAGAGTGGAGGTAATCTGGTTGCATTATGATGTACTAGTAGCAGGACATGAAGGAAGATGGAAGATAACAGAGTTGGTGACCAGAGATTACAAAGAATGTTGGAAAATATATGAAGTGATGTAACTTATGTCAGAAAAATAAAAAATAGAACAGAGGTACTAGTAGGGAAGTTAATAATGAATAAAGTACTAAAGAAAGCATAGATACACTTAATGGTGGACTTTATTACTAAGTTACTGTTGGTGGCAAAAAAGGATGCAATTTTGATGGTATGTAATCTGTTGTTAAAAATAGCACATTTTATAATAACTATAGAAGGAATATTGGTAGAGGGTTTAGCAAGATTATTTAGAGATAACATGTGGAAACTACATAGGTTATCAAAGAGTGTGATAAGTGATAAAGGACTCTAGTTTGTGGTGGAGTTGACAAAATAGTTAAACAAGATATTAGAAATAGAGATGAAGTTGTCAATGGCATTCCATCTATAAATAGATGGACAAATGGAATGAATGAACCAAGAGTTGGAATAATCCTTAAGGTTTTTTATAGAATATAAACAGAGAGATTGGCTGGAGTGGTTAGCAATAGCAGAGTTTATGGCAAACAACAAGATTTATTTAGCAATGAGAGTATTACCTTTTATAGCAAATTATGGAAGAGAGTTAAGAATAGGAACAGATACTAAAAGAAAAGAAAAGATAGAGAAAGCAATAGAGTTTGCAGAGAGAATGAGGAGAGTACAAGAGGAAGCAGGAGCAGTATTGAGAAACATACAGGAAGATATGAAAAGGCAAGTAGATAGGAGATGAAAAGAAATAGAAGAGTGGAAGAAAGAAGATAAAGTAATGCTAAGTATGAAAAACTTAGTATTTAAAGAAAGATCAGTATAAAAGCTGATGGAAATATATATGAGACCTTATATAGTAGAAAAAGTAGTATCAAAGAATGTAGTGAAGTTGAAGTTACTGGTCTCTATGAGGATCTATCTGGTAGTGAATATTAGTAGAATTGTGAGATATAGGGAATTAGTGAAGAAACCAAAACTAGTAGAAGTGGATGGAGTAGAAAAATAAGAGGTGGAAAAGATACTGAATAAGAGAAAAATAAGGGGAGTAATGAAGTACTTGGTATGTTGAAAGAAATTCACTACAGAAAATGATACATAGAAAAAGAAAGAGGACTTAGAAAATATAAAGGAATTAGTAGACAAATTTAAAGGAAGAATGAAAGCAGAAGTCAGACAACAGAAGAGACTGGACTGGACAAAGTGTGAAAGGTGAAGTTGAATATGAATACAGAGAAATTTAGAAGAAGTGAGTTTCCAGAGAAGTATACTGCAAAAATATTGTTTGAATGGAATAATGGAAAATTCAAAGATAAATATTTAAAGAAGTTGAAAAGAAACTAGCAAAGATAGAAGTTAGTTTCTCTAAAGAAGAAACCTTGAAGAAAGGTGATGTTAGAGTTACAAACAATAGACTCTATTTTATTTTCTCTTTTTTATTTTCATTTTATTTTATTTTATTTTATTTTTGACTTAGGGTTAGAGTATGAGCATAATGTCATGGTTACAACTGTTACATAATCATGAGACACAGAGAAGGTCATAAAAGGTTCTAGAACAAATGATATCATATAGTATAGCAACAATATATTGGCCTTGTGAAAAGTACATATGCTTTAAAATAGGATAGTTGTAGTATGTGTACAGATCATAGTCTATAGTATATAAAATAGACTAGTTTGTACTTAGAACTTCATTAAGTTCTCTTGTGATTTCTCAATCTAAAGTCATTCTTTTGTTTAATTCTTTAGACTTAAAACCATAATAGGAAAGCTCTAAATAATGGCTATCTACACATATACAGGATGTATAAAAGTGATAACAGATTACTGAGATATTAGACCATCAGTAACTATAAGTTTTATTGGCCATTATCTTAAGAACAACTAAATGGATTTCCATGATCAAAGTTGTGTTGCAAAACACTTATCAAATGGTTTCTAATAATATATCATACATTATATGAAGATCAGTATTTATAGAGATATAAGCATATCAGTATAGTGATATAATTAGTTACTTTCTAAAATTAGCCTGACATCTGCTATGATAGATGACAGCACTACCAGATATGAGTTTTGATCATATAATGGAAATAGCTTACATACAAACCATTACTATTTTGTATAAATACTTTTGTATTTGAGGATTAGACTTCAGACTTAACAACATCATTTATCATCAGTTTTCATCAATAATTATCAATAATTATCCCTTATTATCATTGACATCATTCATTCACATTACTTCTCTTTCTCTAACTACCATCTTCTATAATAGCACCTTTAAGAGAAATTGGGAATAAATTTTTTCTTTCCTCAGTGAATGTAGACTCAACTACAACTATGAATTTACCAACTATGAGTGCATCTGCTCACATAGGGATAGACTCTTTTAATGCAGTCGGGAATTCTCCTGACAATTATAATGAGGTGAGGAATCATACTTTAATTCATGACAAACTATCTTCTAAAGAAACCTTGATGTTCTCTACTGTATCATTAGTTGCCTACCATGATAGAATGACAATGAACAATGACAATGATGGTGATGTAATTATAAAGCCCATCAATATGCCTTAATTGTCACATGCGACACTAAAAGAGCAGAATAATTGAGTTAGTATGGCAGCTGATCTCAATAACAATATAATGAATTAATATGTTTTGACCAAAGGCCCTGCCCTCAACAATTCCATTTCCTCAAGTCTCCCTTGTGCTGATGTGGATAAAAACATTAACATTCAATTACCATACAATCCTAATAGGCTTATAGAATCTGAATTATGGGATGGTAATTTTCACTCTGTATCATTACACAGGTTATTGGAACATCTGGCTTCTGACACCGAGAACATTAGGAAATCAATGGTTCACATGGCCACTTATATCAAAAACAAAAAAATTGAAACATCTAAGTCCAATAACATTAAAGACTTTGAAGATATTGGCAAAGTGGCTTGGAATCTCATTTCTTCTATTTATAAGGCTGGATGAGATTCTCTTGTCACTAACAACCACAGGAACTCTTTTAAGCAAAAATTTTCTTATAAGTTCACTCCACATATTAGTCTGGAAAACATGATAAGAAACAGGAAACTCCTGCTAATAAGCCTACAAGTATCAAAGGATTACCCCCCTCAATTTCTGCAAAATCCTCCAGAGAGGTTAAGGAAATATTGAAGTACTTCAAGTCCAAACCCCCCTCAACAACCCCAAACTAGACCAAATCTTATACTCAATCAGCCAGAAACATCAGCAATATTGTTGTAGCAACCACTAATCACAAAGACCAATAGTAATATAAGCAATAAATCTCTTAGTAGGATATCAAGTGGGGATCACAAGAGAACTTGACAAGGAGTTCCTGCTATATTGCTATCCTATTTATATTATTATATATAGTCCATGCTACAACTGTGCTTCTACTGTACAACCTACCCTAAAGTCCATGTGTCATCCATGAGTACACCATGTGTACACCATGAGGTAGCAACACAGTTAACATGCTTCTTGACATCATTATCTAGACTCTTTCTGACTTCTCTAGACTCTTCTAGACTATAAACCCTTCTAGGCCCTTCTAGACCACTCTAGGCCCTATGACATAATTTAATGTGATATCCAGGTCACATGCCTTCTCTCTCTCTCTTGCTGTAGACTAATAAAATAATGTTCTTCCACTAATATGTAAGGAAATATCTTCCTACACTTCTTTGTCTTATAACAAACATCAAGAAAGTATTGAAAATCAAGGCAGCTTTCCCTTCCCTTAAGGTGACCAACATCAATAACATTCAGAAAATCATCAAGGGTGACAAGAACCCCAAAACCAAACTGCAAATCAACATGACTACCAAAGAACTGTCACACAAGCAATGTTAGAGTTATAAACCTTAAATACTAGCTTTTTCATTTAACATTTACTTTTTTTTACTTTTCTTTTCATTTATTTTTCTATTCTGGAACTTAGGGTTAGGGTTAGAGTGACAAGATCACGCTGTCACACATCAGTCACATCAGATGACATAGTCACAAGTTATAAAACATAAAGAAGGACATAGAAGATTCTGGAAGGATAACATCATATAACATGTATCATATATGTTGACCTTGAGAAGAACACATGGTCTTTAGGGTAGGCTAGGGAAGTAGTAGCATGGACTATCAAAGTTTAATATATAAGATAGATGTTTTTATATAGAGTTCTCTATCAAGTTCTCTTGTGTTAACCCAATACAAGATTCTATTCATTGATCCACTCTAAGATCTTTGAGTTGTAACAAGCAAGTCATTGCATTCATGAGTGAGATCAATCAGAAGAACCTCATGAAAGAAAGTGGGGCTTATATTGTAAATTTGAACAAGACTTTAAAAAGTATCAAATTAGATATATTAGTTGATTTTATTTGCCCTGATACATCTAATATTATTGTGGTCACTAATAAAGTCACTAATTCATCAGACTTGCAGACCATAGAACATTATATCAAAAGTGCCAGCCATATCAATTAAAATGAGATTGACTCACTAAGGCTTCCTCAATCCAAATCTTATTTGAAGATAATTGGTCTTTCCTATCTTCAAGAAGACTCTACCAACCCACTTAACTTGAATGTGGTTGAGAAGATCATCAAAGACAACCACATTTTCAACAACATTGTGTTAGCATCAAAGTCTTGTGTCATCAAAGTATCCCTAAAATCAGATATGGCTATAGTTTAGATTGATATATGGGATATTCAGAGCAAAAGCAATACTAAAGTACTCATTAACAGATGCTTTAATGTGGGTAGTTATATTGCAACCATTTGTGGAGCCAACATGAACTCTAGAGTCCCTCAATACAAAAATTGCTAGAATTGGGCTTATTTCATCTTCTTGTACCATATTCAAGAGGTTAGATGTGTACAATGCAATGGGCCTCACAAATTGGAATACCACTTTCAATTTGCATGGTGCTGTAAAGTGAACAAAAAAATGAATTCTCTACAATTGGAAACAAAGAAGAGTGAACTATGTTCCCACTCTTTCAAGTGCTCAAATTGTTAGAGAGATCATTAAGCAGACTCTAATTTCTGTTCTTTCTGGAGGCACAGATTCAACCACAATTTGCATAGCCAGAAACAACAAGAACTATGTGAGAATAGGAGTAAATCAATTTGCTCAGTTATGAACAGTCTATTGTCATGATTTATGACAACTTAAAACTCTACTCACAAAATGTTCACAAGAATAGTCTTATTATCAACACTATTCTAGAGATCCAATCATTGTTTGATATTATATTCATTCAAGAACCTCCATGGTCAGCCATCTGATCTATTCCTAGCTCTGCTAGTTATAAAGGAGAAGAACTAGTTAGAGTTACTTACCATTCAAATTGGCTTACCTTTTCTAGATTGCCATCATGTTCTTCTGAATCCCCTAGGATGGTTGCATATATTAACATTTATATTTCATCCCTTTGTTTTTCTTTGTGAAATGATATTCTTGATCATAGGAATGTGTCCTGTATTTCCTTTTTCAATCAGAGATCAATTTTCTTTTTGATTAACACATACTCAGATTCTTCTCAATTGGCCTTGAAGTATCTTAAGAATACTGAGGTCAATATTAATAACATTCTTATCATGACTGGTGACTTGAATATTAGGGATAATTTCTGGGATCCAGACTTTCCTTATCACTTATCTCATAGGAACATTCTCTTCAAAATTGCAAACTCTTTTCAATTAGAACTTTCTAAACTTACTGAACATTTTCCTACTAGGTATTTGGACAATAATTAGGACTTCAACTCCATTCTAGATCTTGTCTTTCTTTGGCTATTTTTGTCTGAATTCAATAACCATCACATTCATCCAGACTGGAGACTAACATCCAACCACACCTCCATCTCTATTGACATTCTGATTTTTGATAAGCATATATCAACTAAAAGATGATCCCTAATCAAAGAAAGCAATGAAGAAAACTGATTTCTTGAGGAACTCATTGATTTCATTAAAAGTTTAGACACATCATCTATTCACAATATCGAAATACTTGAGAATATTGTCCAAATGCTTACTATTAAGATTGAAAATATTTGGCTCAAACACTCCAAGATGGTCAATATCACCAAGCACTCAAAGGCATGGTAGGATGAAAACTGTCAAAAGATTCTCAATAAGTACTAACAATCTCATAGCTTAGAAGACTGGAAGAAATTCAAAAAGATGGTCAAGAAATCCAAACATACCTTTTTTGATAACAAGATCACTGAAATTGCCAACAAGAAATGCAGCCCATAGGAACTTATAAACTAGGTCAAGAAGCATAAACTCCCAGCTGTTGAAGTGATTCAATCCAATGGCTGACTATGTATTAACTTGGAGTTATATCAAAAGAATTATCAAAAGCAAAGAATGCATTGCTAAATTCATTAATATCACTAATACTTGTATTGACTTAGGTATTGGCTATCTTATTTCAAAATGTCTATGACTGTCATTATCTCCAAACCTAATAAAGCAGTATACGACTCTCCAAAGTCCTTCCATCCAATTGTTCTTTTAAATACAATAGGAAAACTCTTTGAGAAAATGATTAGAGAATGTCTTCAATTTCTTGTGATCTCTAACAATTTCATCCATCCTTGCCAGCTTGGTAGTCTTAAGCAGAGATCTACAACTGATGCAGAGGTCACTCTTACTCACTTCATCCATTCAGGGTAGGATCTCTCTACCAGCACATTAGTATTTGACATCTCCCAATTCTTCCCTTTCTTCAACTACCAACTACTTCCTCTTATCATGGATAAAGCAGGACTTGATTACAAATTTTATACTTTCTTCAAAAACTACCTAGTTGAAAGGAAAACTAAGTATTTGTGGAATGATGTTGACAATGATCTCTTTATTTCTCAGAACAAATCCATTCCTCATTCTAACATGAATTTTTTTTGTAGTTACAATGTAATATTTTTTCCTCTTATAAGATTCAGCCTTGTAGTGGAATACAGAAAAACTAAAGTGTTCTATTTTTCTAGATCATACAGAGTCTTCAACCCTCCCTCTCTTGACCTCACTGGCACAGGAGGACCTATTTTACTCCCAAAAACTTCATAGCAATATCTTGGTTTTATTGTTGACTGAAAACTAATCTTTCAGCATTATATAGACTTCTATGCCAACAAGGCAATTTCCATAGTCAAGTGTATGAAAATGCTAGGGAATTTGTTAAGAGAGATCAATCCTCTTCAAAAAAGAAGACTTTATAAATGCTGTACTCTACCAATTGCACTTTATGGATTTCTGCTATAATATTACAATAAAACCTCTATGAACTATCACCTTAGTGTTTTAAGAAAGGTGCAATGAAGAGCTGCTCTTTGGATATTAGGCACATTCCATACATCTCCTACATCAGGAATAAAAGCCATCTCTGGACTTATTCCTATACATCTCCATCTGAAGAAACTCTACAGAAGATTCCTGCTAAGAGGGTCATCTCTCCCCTCTAATCATATTATTAGTAGTATTATCAGCTTTGATGGATTGCATAATTACAATTTCCATAGCATTTCTATTGATCACCTTACTCCTAAACAGAGACTTTGCTTAAAATCTACTCTCATTGACGTGAATAACAGGTATAACGAAGTTTTCCATCCTTTTCATAGTTCAATGATGAATTTAAACTAGGAAATTATCTTATTAATTCATTTTCAGATCGTTTTTCTTTCTATCCACATTCTTTGAATACCAATAAATATATAGAAAAACTAGATGATATTGTATTTAAAGTATTGTCAAATCCTTCTTCTTCCATCATCATATCTAATACCAGTATTAAGAACTATGTCACCACATCAATCTCATACATTCACTCATATGACAAACCAGTTATCAAGACAATTTATAAAGCAGTCAATGTTACTACTACTGAAGCTAAATTGTTCACCATTTAATATGGTATTAACTAAGTGATTGGTATCACTAATGTTAACCACATAGTTGTCATCATGGATTCCTTCTATGCTGCCAAGAGAATATTTGATTTCTCATCATACCCATATCAGATCTACTCTGCAGCAATCTCCTATAAACTTAGAGACTTCTTCTCAAAAAACACTAATAATCATATTGAGTTTTGGAATTGCTCCAGCAAACAGAGGTGGCCACTACACACCTGAGTGGACAAAGATTCCAAGAGCTTTGACTCTGTCCCTATTTTCCTATGCAAATCTTCATGAGACTTCTGTAAAAAGAGGGAATGTAATTCAGTCCTCTCATAATGGAGAATAACTTTCCAAGTAGCAGAATTTAAAGGAAGAAATTTCTTAGAGTTACTTGATGACAATCTAGATCCTATTGAACCATTAAACATCAAAGATGGTCCTTGGTTACAACAATTTGGTCACTCCAACTTGTTATGCACTAGAGCATTGAGAGCTATCATCAATCATACACCCATTGACAAATATCATCTGAGGTTCTTTCTTAGAAAGAACTTCTTGTGGCATATATCCAATTGAAACCAGAAGACATATCTTGCATAAATATAATAAGTTCAACAAATATTGGAATCTTAAAAGGAATACCATCACTCATTTTACATTATTTCTCCAATTGAACCCTAGTGCTTTTTCTTTTGATTGATCAATAACTATCTGTAGTATGCTTAAGTACTATTCTTTTCTTGCTTCATGTTGTTTCAGTCTGCATGTATGTAGTTACAAAGTAGCTATCACAGTCTACCCTCATGCTCCATGTAATAAATTGTTGATTTAAAAAAAATCATTGACATCATTATTAAACTTTTGAATCACTTCTAAACCTCTGAGGGTGCATCAAAGATTCAGATATCACAAATAAGTAAGTAGTTCATTTTGTGATAGGTTGAATTCCCAGCACACATTTAGTTTGATGAAATACTTAATATCTTGAAACCTAGACACAAGTTCAGAGATTAGTGGAAGAAGATATCTGTTTTTTATCATTACAGTATTTAAAGTCCTATAATCTTGAACCAATCATAGAGAACCATCTTTCTTTTTGATGAAAAAGACTAGTACAGCCATAGAGAACTTAGAAAAGGATGTATAAAATCTAGATGAAGATTCTTAGCAAGAAAAATATTGAGCTCAGACTGCTTCACTAGTAATAGTGAGTAGACTTTAAAGGGCTTAAGCTTTGCATCAGACACCAGTTCAATAGCATAATCCTATTTACAGTAATCTGGAAGTATATCAAAGTCTTTCTTAGTAAATACCAACTTGAAGTTCTGAATGTATAATAGGAGTTATAGAACAGTTTTTACAACAGCATGAGCTTATTTAAAGGCTATAAAGAAATATTGAGAATTTATAGTAGTAGTACAGTGTTATAAGACAAGAAAGTGT
>Ga0157358_1000552_pt1 | contig 15640 bp, 7 predicted proteins | sample AttcapACBM2_FD_111484 | JGI IMG/M metagenome (GOLD analysis project Ga0157358, IMG submission 111484) | Fungus gardens microbial communities from leaf cutter ant in Botucatu, State of São Paulo, Brazil - Atta capiguara ACBM2 | ecosystem: Host-associated > Fungi > Mycelium > Unclassified ... | reverse complement strand
AATTTGTTTGGCCATGTGAATAGTATCAGTTACAATAAAGATCTTGTTGGCATTAGATATTTGACAGGCTTGACTAGTACTGTATCTTATAGCAAGTGGTAGTAACATTAATGGTATGGTGAACTTTTTTGGATAGATCTCTATAGTTGGAAATAATGTATAAGACAGACATGACAATGTTGTTCTTGACACTGGTATTGATGATAATCACAGTAAAATAGGGGTCAGAGGATGAGTTATGGATGATGAAATCCAATGCTTAGAAATGTTTGTGCAAGCTAGTAGGGTTTTTTCCATTAGCTATATGGAAAGGGAAATAATCTGGAAAATTGTTCTTGAGATGAAATCCTGGAGACAATCCTGGAGACACCTCTTTATGGAGTCTGTCAAATGCTGGCTGAAGTTCATTCAACTGATTATTTGAATTGACTAATGAGCTCTTGACTTTAGCTCTTTGGTTCACTATAAGATTATTCATAGCAAGTTAATAAAGCTTGATGTTATGAGAATGTTGACAATTGAGAAGGGATTTGACAACATGCTGATTAGAAAGGGAGGTAACTTAGAGGTGATGATGACCACTTAATTTGTCTAAATATAAGTAAATTGAAATGAGTCTGGCTAACACCTCAACTCCCTAAGTGGAAGAGATGTAGAACACTCCTGTTATCCAAAGTGCTGCTTTTCTCTGTATTTTCCTCAATTTATTGAGTAGATGACTTATAGGAGCTCCTTTAAAGTACTAGAGCTGGAATCTATAGGGTGCTATTGTGTTATATGCAAGTTCACCTATCCAGAAATTACATCTCCATAGTAATATCATCTTCCAATTATACAAGCCCACCTTTCTCGCAACATACCTTACAGCAGTACTGCAACCATCTGGGTATTCCATCTTCCATGGCAGAGATACTCCTATTTGACTTGGTCTTTTATGACAGAGTTACTTCTGTCAGTGTCTTAACACTGAAACCTCTGCTCAGGGTAATAAAAGCTATACCACTGAAATTCCAAGCATCTCCTATAATAGGAACTCATATATAAGACTAGTAGTTACACTGTAATTTGCTAGTCTAATAATTGATAAACTCTTATTGAAATCGAACCCCAGTGTTCAATAGCAACACACTAAATCAGCACTCACTTCCATCTCAGACTTCTCTCTATCATCTGAAGTTATGACCATGCAGCAGACAGATGGCACAGCATATAAACTAAAGCCAAGGTTGTTCTACAAGTCTACACATCTCTGAGTCCATCTTGTAGACTTTCATCTCCAGTGTGAACCATGTCTGACATATTGGTAAAACACATAATTAGTATAAGAGGCATTTTTGGTATAAATAGATGTCTCTTGTAGAGTTCCCTAGTATTTTCATGCATTTGATGGTTGGAATAGATTTATTGGCATAGAATCAAACATGTTGATAGAAAGACAACTTTCTATCAAAGATGAATCCTAGGTATTACCAGATATCTTTAGGTATAAGAATCAGGCCACTTAGAGGGCTCAAGTTGAGAGGTTAGGGATTATAATTTTTTATGGCTCTAGAGAAGTGGAAGATTTCAGATTTGTTATATTCAATCTCTAGACCAAATTGGTTAAATAAAAAGTCTATTGTCTACAAATAAAAGAAGCAAACCTGGGATAGAAATAAGAAGGTTATTAATTCTTTTTTTGAAAATATGAAAGATAGGGGAAATATAAAGAGCAGACAATACTGGGAATAATACTAACACTGCCCTACTTCTACACTAGTTCTAGTGTAGATGTGAAATTATTCCATATGTATTGAGTGGATCTGCCTGTTAGAAAATAGAAAAAGAAAAGAGAAACATTTGAATCAAATCCTGCTTTGTTCAATATCATCAGGAGTAGCTAATGATTAAGAGAGGAGAAGAACTGGGCAATATTGAAGGCTAGAGTGTCAAAGCTGAAAGTGATGGACTTAACTTTTCCTTATTCTCTTTCTCATTTTTATTTTATTTTTATTTTCTATTTTTAGAACTAGTGTTAGGGTTAGAGTGACTATATCATACTGTCACATCAGATGACACAAGTCATATGACTCAGGGAAAGATATAAAAGGTTCTAGAAAGATGACATTATACAATATGTACAACACATGTTGACCTTAAGGCTAACACATGGCTATTTAGGGTAGGTTAGAAGTAGCTAGCATAGACCATATGGATTTAGTATATAAGGTAGACTATTTTATACAGAGTTCTCTATCAAGTTCTCTTGTGTTAACCTAATATAAGGTTTATTCACTTGTCTAACTTTAAGGACTTGAGTCTGTAACATAGAGTACTAGTAGTTAAACCCTTAACCTATCCTGCTCAGATAAGATGGGTGAGATATACTCTTATATCAATAGAAGATTTTTGTTTTAGTCTTCCAATCTGGTTGGAATGAAGAAATCCCAAGAAAATAGCATAAGATTAAAGCTTATCACTGATAACCTTCTAGATTAATTTGCTGAGTGTATTGAGTAAAAAAATCAGGTAAAAGACTTTAGAGGAATCATATGACAACTTATTCAGTTTTGGGATGACAATAGATATGGATTTCTTGAAGTGCTTAGGCTAGTAGTGGAGAGCAACACATATGTTGGCAATATTGACTATGTTAGTGAGATATTTATTATCTGAAACCAACTCCTTAATATGCAACCATGATAAATGATTTGTTTCTGAAGTAGATGAGCTGTTGCATTTCTTGATAGTATCATTGAACTCCAACTTCAAAAAAGGAGGCTACTTAGCTTGAGGATACAATAGTAATTTATCAAGAAGTAATATATTAACTTGACAATGTTGAGCTGAATTAAACATAGAGTGTAAAGCTTGCTATAAGTTATCTAACTTGATGCATGGTCTCCTATTGAAGACCATTGTTTCTGATGCTAGAAGTTTTTATTTCTTGACCCAATTCATAAGTTCCCAAGATTTCTTTTTCTTTGAAGCAATTTCATTATTGAAGAATAACTGTTTGGTTTTCTTGACTATTTTTCTGAAATCCTTTCAATTCAAAAATGATCTTGAAGTACAATACACTTCCAGTTTAGCAGTACACTCATTGTTCCACCAATCCTTGGACTGTCTGGTAATTCTGACCTATTTTGCATGTTCACTCCATATTGTTTCAACTGAATAAGCAAATGTCTCTACAACTTTTTCTAATAATTGACCATTCTCAATAGTCAAAGTATTGATGCCCCCAAGACTTGCTCTGAGTTTTTTTGATAGAATCCTCCTCTTTTTCACTCCTCTTGTAGAAAGATAGTCTTTTTTCTTGAATTAATTCTTCTTGAATTGCAATATTAATAGTCAAGAAAGTGTGATTGAAGGGATCTCTCATATCCAGTAGAATTGAATGAGTATCAAACTTCTCAGAATAGCCTCTGAGGAACATGAGGTCAATAATGGAGTTGGAATCATTAAGATTATCTGCATATCTAGTAAGGACCAGATTAATGGGTAACAATCTCTCTAGATTGAACAAGTCAGCTATTTTCAATAAATGATCAGCATGTATCAAGTGATGAGGAAATGAAGGATCCCAATAGCTGTCTCTGATATTAAAGTTACCAGTTATTACAATAACATTATTTAGGTCTGCTTCAGTATCCTTGAAATACTTCAAAGCTAACTAGTGGTCATCTAAATAGATGTTGAGAATAAAATAAATAGAGCCACTATTGGCAAAAAAGACTAGATTAATGTCTTTGTAGTTGTAAATGTCTTTCTTGAGTGAAAGGTGTAAGAAAATAAGCCTAGCATTAATGTACATGAGAACTTTTGGGTGTTTGTTACACTTATATAAATGTCTAATAAAAGTGATCCAGGATGGGTGATTTGGGGTACCTACAAGTTTGTTACCATTTGCTGATGTAATTCTTAGGATTAATCTGACAACTAACTACAGTAGTTCTTGAGTCAAAATCTTTTTGATTTTCTAGGATTATTTCTGTGAGGAATCAGTTCTTGTAGATATTCTATAAGAAGATCTTAAAGCTCTTGATAATCATTTTCACACACTGTTCATACTTGAACAAATCAAGTTGGCTCTGATTTCTCTAAGCTCTTGAGACTTCTTGTTATGCTATTTGCAGTTGAATTAGTGCTTCTAGAAAGGACATGCTATACTATCTACTTGATATTCCTCCTTGTAGTTGACATATTTGAATAAGTGTGAGTATGGTACTCCCTTTGGGGTTTCTAACTTAGGAGGGTTGGTTTTGAAGTTGGGTTTGCAGCACTATACCATGTCATAGTGATGTTCAAGATTGTGGGAACTGTTGCATTTGAGACATTTGGCTCTATAAATATAGTAGACAAAGATAGTATGCTCCCATTTCCAATAATTCTTGAATTGGGGGATTCTGGGATTCATGTTGGTACCCTGAATTGTAACAAAATAACATCTGATATTAAATAACCTGTTGATGAGAGTTTTTGCTTTTGTCCCACTTTGGGTATCCTAAATGTCTATCCAGATTACAGCTATGTCCAACTTAGAAAATGTCTTAATAATACATGGTTTGGATACAAGACATATATCATTGAAAACATGCATTGATTGAATGATGTTTTCCACTGCTCCTAAATTGATGAAAGTACTAGTAGTTTTGTTAATGTATGAAATATCTAGAATTTTTAAGTAAGATTTTAACTAGAAAAGGCAAGAGATCAAGATTATGTCAACTTGAATTGTATTGATGTCTTTGATGTAATTTTCAATTGAATCAAGGTTACTTTGAGCAGCAATACTATTGGTTATAACAATGATGCCCTTGGAGTCAGCCTGAATGAAATCAGCAACTACATTTGATTTAATGTTCTTGAGTAGGCAATTAATATTAGTCACATGCTTGCTTGACTTAGCCATGATTTTGGTTACACTTTCAGTATATATAGGGACAATTATTTGGTGATGCAACAGCCTCCTAGTTATCATGTCAATTCTTGACCTAGGTTTGTTTTGGTCTTTGACTATTTTATGGATCTCCTCAATTTTCTTTACCAGGAGATTAGAGAAGTTGTTCTTTAATTTGAGATTATCTTTAACATTTGCATCTACAACATTCACATATAAGATCAAATTGGATGAGCCAGTTTTCTTGCTATCTTTATTGGTGTTTTTCCTTCTATTTGATAATTTGCCTAGAGTTTTCTTGTTTGGTCAAAAAAGAATCAGAGGTGGGATAACAGAAATTTCAACCTTCTTTCCACTGAAAATCTTTGTTCTGGTTTGGCCAAGTTTACCTTGATTAATCTTTGGTATGAACTTGCTTGCTACTAATTGATGGAATGTACTTTGATTTTCTGTATTGAAATTGTCTCAATCCGATTCATATGTAAACAAGATTAAGACCTACACTACTTAATCAAAACTAGTGATGGTAGAAATGTCTTTCTTAGATTTTTCTTTGATATTCTTACTTTGGATGAAGTTTGTAATTCTAAGCAGGGATGTTGAAATATTGTTTGTATTAATATCAAGAAATTCATTAGTGCCAAAGAGATAAATTAGAAGGGCTTGTCTATTCTGCCAGTTAGATTTGGCAGGTTGATTGACTGAGTATAGAATGGCATTGGAGTTAATGTCTTGTGGCTGATACATATTTGTGCCTTTATTAAGAATGCCTTTTGCATGAGACTTGGGGAGAGAAACTGATTCCCTAGTCTTTGGAGTTGCATAGGAAAGTTGAAAACCTTGAGAGACAACAGCTTGCTTGCTTTCTTTAACCTAGTCAGCCCAGAATGGATCTAAATTTTGAATTTCCATTCTTTCCACATAAGAGATAGATGAGACACTAGAGTGCATTCTCCAGAAGTGTTGACACTTGAGGTATTTGTTCTTTCTCTTGTAAAATCTTTGTCCACATCTATGCAGCTAATAACATTAGCTATAAACTTTAGTTCTGGATTGTTGTTGTAATAGTTTGCAGTAGTATGAAACAGTATATTTGCTAACTCTCTTTTGAGTGCTACCATACAAGATGGTGGTAAGAGAGAAATCCTAAGTCTATTGTCTAAGAAATACTAAACTATATATTCATTTCCAGAAAATCCTAAGAAAACAGAATAGGGATTTCTGAAGATGATGGCTACTTTATACAATAACAGGTCTATTCTAATATGTCAGAATTATGTTTACATAAGCAAGAAATGATAATACTTAAGTAATTAGAAACAGTCAGAATAAAAAAACTGAATTGGAAAAGAGCTAAAATGCTTAGCAGATACTTTCAATATTATGCCAGAAAATGCTTTTCTACAAAAACAAGTAATCTCCTAAGGTTTTTAAGCATATAAAACCTCTTTAAAGGCATTAGTGAGAGGTTCTTACACTCCTATATGATGACTCAGGTCCTTTTGAGTGAACAGCAGTTAAGAGATGGCATGGTAGTCATCAATCAAACCAGATCTTAAGTAGAAGTGATCTTTAGGGACAAGAAACACTACTTGCAAACAACTAGCTACAAAGTATGTATACTTGTATGAGAGTTTTATCAAGTTATAAACATTTATGCAGTTAAATAAGATAGGAATATGCTAGATCAGAAGCTGACAGAGTCCAGAATGAAAGAGTGTGTCACAAACTTTATTTAGCTTGTATCTCCACAACCAGTAGACTGATTTTCACAAACTAAGTTGTGTTATAAAGCCCCAAATGAGGGCTATCTGCACATATGTAGGATGTACAAAAGCAACAACAAACAACTGAGATATCAGATCATCAGTAACTGTAAAATCTTTGTTTGCTAATATCTCATGAATGACTGGACAGATTCACACAATCAAACTTGTGTTGGAAATTGCTCATCAAACCATTTTCAATGATATATAGTATATTACATAGCAATATGTATTCATAGAGATACAAGCATATCAATGTAGTAATATAATTAGTTACCTTCTAAAATTAGCCTGACAGCTGCTATGACAGATGACAGCTCTCATCAGATATAAGTTTTGATCATGTGATAGAAATAGCTTATGTATAGACCATCAGTCTTTTGTATATACTTCTGTGTCTGAGGATTAGATCTCAGACTTAACAACATCAATTTACATTATTTATCATCAATCTTTATCCTTTATTATCTTTATTGATCTTAATCATCATTGTCATTATTATTCAACTTCTGAATCACTCCTAAACCTCTGAGAGTATATCCAAGATTCAGATATCACAAATAAGTAAGTAGTTTATTTTGTGATAGAGTAAGAAGAGGCAGCCTATCAGAGTTGTAAACAATAGACTCTATTTTATTTTTTCTCTTGCCATTTTCTTTTTATTTCTCTTTTATTTTTTCTTTTTCTTTTATTTAGGGTTAGGGTTTAGCATGATAGTCACAAATATTACAAACTAGTGTTATGCAAGTTACATGTCACACAATCACATGATCATAATAAAAGGATGTAAAAGGTTCTAGAATGATAACATTATACAGCATATTTCACACATATTGACCTTAAGGATAATGCATAGTTATTTAGGATAGGCTAAAGTAGTAGAGTATGAACCAACAGTTGTTAGTATATAAGGTAAATACTTTGTACCTAGGAACTCTATCGAGTTCTCTTGTGATTAACCCAATCCAAGTTTTACTTTTTTTACTTTAATTCTAAATCTTAAGATATAACAGAGCCATGAATAGAGAGGAGTAAGAGAGAGAAACCTCATCTAAATATCTCCACTTGAGAACAGTTAAACCTCTATTTTATTGAGTGAGTGTTACTAGTATCTGCTATTTAGTATCTGCTATTACTTTTGAATAAGTTTTGGAGAGTTTTAGCAGTCTGGGAAAGGCTGGCAAAGTAAGTATTAGTTAGTATCTTCAGTTGTAAGGTTTGACTTGAGAGATGCCTTTGGAGTGCATTACCTGGAATGGATAGTGTTATTGGAGGCTCTTAAGGAACTTTGCAATCTATTCACTAGATTTTCCAAAAGAACTTGTTGCACAGTATAAATTTCACTGTTTAGGAGTATGTTAACAAGGAAAAGCATTTATAAGCAGATGTTACTCATATATTCCTTTTAATATCCTTCCTAACTTCATTCTTTCACTTTCATAAGAGCTCTCTTTGTCATGGTATACTTGAACTCACATGACATTATGTCATAAGCCTAGAACATTGTAAAACAAACTGGAAGAATGATATCAAGGTGTATATCTATAGCATGTTAGCTTCATGGTGTATTCATAGATGACATATGGACTTGAGAGTAGGGTATTTATTGCTGTCACAGACCATATATCTATTGTATAAATAGTATAAGAATACATTGGGGACTCTTTATTGAGTTCTCTTATGATCCTCATGAAACACTTTGCTCATAAGTTTACTTAGTGTATTATTGACTATCTTGGTTAGTGGTTGCCACAACACTCTTAAAGGTTTTATGTATTCTAATCATTTTCTATATTATTGTTTCTACATCTTCTATTAATTCCTGATGCTAATATCATCCCCTTTGAATTCTTTAGTATGCAGTTAAAGACTAGTGTTGCATAGTTCTTGTTGTACCTTAGCATAACCTCTTTTCTGCTTGACCTCTGTCACCAGAGCATGGAAAAGTGGATAAGCAGATATATGGATAATACTAGCAGACTTTGAAAAACTATAAAGCATTGCAGAAGAGCAAGAAAGTACCAGAAAGAAGAGTTAAATAATATATCTAGATAGTTGGAAGTATTAGTATACAGCTTGAAGAGATCCAAAGCATAGGAAATTGGATGAGTAGATAAGTGTAGATATAGAAAAGGATTATGGAATATAGATCAGCCAAAAATATGGAAAAGAAAAGTCTCAGAAGAGCCAGTTCCCTTACATAAAAGATTCTGAAACAAATGATGTCATATAGCATAGCAACAGCATATTGGTCTTATAAAGTGCACATGGACTTTAGGATAGGTTAGTTATAATATGTATACAGACTGTGGTTTGTAATATACAAAAGATGACTCTTATATTGAGTAACACAAGAGAACTTAATAGAGTTCCAAGTACAAACTAGTCTACCTTATTTTTATTCAAGGACTTAAGTCATATCACTTAGCTTTGGCCTTGCTAAAAACATCTGTGAACTCATAGTACTTGGGTGGAACAGTAGATAGATTAACTGAGTTGTTAGTAGTTCTTACTACTCTTCCAACAAGATTAACAAAGTAAAGTATGAGATGAAAAGTGGTTGAGCCTGTTATCTATACTGCCTAAATATATGATTGAGCACTAATAATAGTGATATGGGGTCATGAAAGGGAAAGTTCAGGGCTAGAGATGTCAGTAGTATCAGTGGTGTCAGAGTATTACACATGAGCAGAGATTCTGCAGGAGATGTGAATGCTAGAGATTTTTCTGGGAGGTGAATTTTTCTTCTTGAATTTGATTACAAAGTGATGAACCCAGTAGTAAAATCAATCAATGGATTGTGTTGAGTGAGCTAGTTGTATCTGAATACCAACAAACAAGAGAAATTGAGAGAAATAATTTCTAATACACACATTTAGGATCATCCAGTGACCAGATGAAAAAGTGACAAACAGAGAGGCTGTTTCAGAGATGAAATTATTCAATGATCTGTCAAACAATTTTAGTTCTACAGATAATGTTGGAGTAGTGAGAATGCTATATTCATATGCAAATGTGATAATGATAAAATAAGTAGAGCTAGAGTTGGCCAGAACATAGAAGATCAGGTTTTGGATGTGATCTAATTTGTAAACTAAAAATGATGTGAATGTTAGAATAAGTTCAGATCAGAAAGAGCAGCAGCATTGAGGTGGATTAGACTCATTGCACAAGCAAAATCAATGTAGCCCACAATTTGTGTAGAGTTTGTGAAGCTGCATTCTAGTTTTCTGACTATGTAGTCAGAATAGCTTTCAGTATGAAGAGAGTTGCTTTTGCATATCTGATCTGGAACCTTGTATTGTCTGAGGGGTAATGGGGGCAGGCTTTAACTTGGTTACTTTTTCTTCCACAATACATATACAGATTGTTGTTGAAGTACCTCTTGTACTCTTCAAGTATTAGTTTTCCATCACTTCCTAACCTCTTAGAGATGTTACTTTGAAGGGAGTTTATAGATCTTTCACTCAAATTTGTTCTTGTTAAAGGTGTAAGTACTTGGGGTAGGAGAACAGATAAAAAATTACAGATACAGTTATGCTCTCTTTCTCTTTTCTAATGACAGCTGTTGATAACTATAGCTATAGAGTATATTAATTGAAAAAAAGATAGGTTTTTCTTCTTTCTGCATACAGATAGGATCTTGGATTCAGTTTAAAAGCCCTTAGTAGTACTAGTGACATAATATGTTATCTTCCCATCCTAGTTGGAATAAATGCTTTATAAAATCTATGTTATAAGTAGCAATATTATTACCAGTCTTTATTAACAGGTTGTCAAGTACAATGGCTGTATTTTCAATGAGATTAGATAATATAAAGTGTTGGTATAGTTCTTTTATGAACTGTACCTAGTTTTGAAGTCAATTTTGGTAGACTCCTTGTTTCTCTTTGTCTAATCTGATTTTGAACCAGCTCTGTACAACTCTTGTCATGTAAGTCATTGTAAAATTTATCTTTGCAATATTCATAGTAAATTGTATAAGGTTTGTATAAAAATGAAGTTGACACTAAAACAGAAAGCTATTAAGCTTTTCTGGATCTATACTATCAAACCTATTAGATATCTGGGTTTTTGCTGCAGAAGAAACAGAGTTTGTCATAGAAGTTAGGTTATATCAGGTATAGTTCATACCAGAAGGCAAAAACCCATAAGGTTGGCTCAGGAATACATAGAGTGTAGAAACTCCATGTAATGAGCTCAGTGATACAGATTTGTCAGAATGACCTTGGCTTCAGCTTATGTGCTGTGCCATCTGTCTACTACATAGTTGCAACTTCAGATGAGTAAATAAAGTCTAAGATAGAAGTGAGTGCTGATATTAGTATGTTATCATTGAATACTAGGGATTGAGTTTAATAAAATTTATCTTTGTTGATTATCAGACTAGCAAATTATAGTATAACTACTAGTCTTATATATAAGTCAGATAGTTAGGAGATGCTTAGAGGTTTGAGTATATAGCCCTGAGCAGAGGTTTCAGTGATGAAATACTAACAGTGATCAAATAGGAAAACTCTACCATAGAAGACCAAGTTCAATAAGAGTATTCTCATCATGGAAGACTGGATACCTGAGTTGTTGCATCAACACCATGGTAATATGTTGCAAGAAGAATAGCCATTATAGAAGATAGACTTGTATTAGAGATGTTATAATAATAATAACACCACTATAGAGATGTATCTTTAGAATAGGTGAACTTGACATATAACAGGTTAGCTGCAAGTTTTCCTAGAGCCTTAACTAGAAGATCTATTAATTGGGAAAGATTGTTTGGTCATGATAGCTTTTGGAGATAGTAAGAATTTCTCTATTTCTAGTATATCAACTTAATTTGAATTATCATTGGCTGGAATAATTTCAGGAAATCTTGACATACTTTTGGAAATCCTTCTGAGAGAAAGATAGGTTGGTGTTGATCCTATTAAATGTTTAGAGCATCAGGGTGGTATGGCTACATAGGCAAATTACTTACTCAGTTGTTGAACAGATAGGAGTTCAAGTAGAGAGGTGGAGTTATAATGGAAAAATACTATTTTGTTAAGATAGGGACTAGATTGTGTAAGAGAAACTAGATTACAATAGTAGCTATATAATCTGATCATACTATTAAGAGTAATTCACACTTGCTAGAATTATTTATATGTTATGATTGAAGACTAAAAGTGAAGTCAACAAAAGAACCTTGTATTAGATTAATATAAGAGGACTAAATAGAGTTTCAAGTACAAAATATCTACCTTAGATATACTAGACTAATGGTCTGTACTAACTAAACCTAGTCTATCCTAAAGAGCATAAGTTATCTATAAAGTTAGTATATTTACTACATATTATATAATATTATTATTTTAGAATCTTCTATATCCTTCTGTGTGATATGTGACTATATGACCATGACATGTGACAGTTTGTGACAGTCATGTATGATGTCATACTAATCTCTAATCCTAAGTCTAAAATAAGAAATTAAAATTAAAATTAAAAATAAATAGAGTCTACCATCTTCAACTCTGATACCACAAGTAGTATAGATAACAAGACAGATAACATATCAAGACAGAAAATGGAGTCAGAAGAGTATCAGAAGAAATATTATATGAATAGACAATCTTGGCTTTAATAGAAAATATTACATCTAGCTTGAACTCATCATATAGTTGTATTTTGAAAGAAAGAGAGCTTGGGTGTATCTAGAGCAAGTGTAGCACAATCTAAGTTAATTATCAAACTAGAGAACTATCTATAGTAGCTATTGTTCTTAAATACAAAAAGTATTTTCTGATAACAGTATCTCAATTTTAAAAGAGGGAGTATATTTATGAGTATGGGACAGAATTAGATATCAGAGTTTGCAAGTCTTAAAGTTGGTTCACATGACTAGCTAAATATTATTGGTATGATATACTGGTACTTAGCTACTTCTCTTAGACAATATTAGAGGAAATCCAGGACTTCATCAGAATTGACAGAGTTCATAAAGTAATCACTCAGTATAGACATTGTTGTCATATGCTAAGTCTAACCCCATAAATAACCCATCTTTTATGACAGTATTATTTTTTATACATAACCCATCTTTTACAATAGTATTATTCTCTTATTTCAATCTTATAAGTACTTGGTCTTCTATAGCAACTTTTTACTCTTTGCTAGACTCAATCTTCTATAGTAAAGTTTTTCTTTTCCAAACTACTGTCAGTGTCTTACCACTAAAACATCTACTTGTGGCTGTATTATGAAACATCCAAGTTCTCCTTTCATAATACTCCATATTTAAGAACTAGTAGATATATTGTAATCTTTAGTCAGATAATTAAATATCAAATATTGTTAACACTAAACTTCAGTGTTACAGTAATACACTTGTTTTGTTAGAACTCACACTCTTGAACTCCAATTCACTCTCTAAAGTTGCAACTCTATAGCAAGCAGATAATACAATACATAAGCTAAAACCAAGGTTATTTGTAAAGTATATAACTTATCACTTCTCATACAAGTTTCCATACTCAGTACAAAACCCCACACAACTCCATAGACTTTCATCCTCAAGCATGAACTATGTCTGTCAATTTCTCAAGAAGAAAGAGAGAGAGAGAGGTTAAGGCATAAGAATGAATAATCCAAGACTACCAGACTAATAATATTTTGAGGTACTAAGAAAAAGATTCTGTTTTGCTGTTAGAGTAACTGAATGAAGTCTACAGAGGTATATGAGGTTATAACTTCAGAAAACCTAAGTATGTATTATAGAGTCTAATATATCAAATACAACTTATCTTCAAGAAAACCTAAGAGAACAGAATAAGATTTCTCAAAGATAGCTACTATCTCAAATACCCTATGTTCTATTATAGTCTGGTAGAACAACACTAAGCTAACACAAGAATAATGGTGTACAGATAGTTAGATAGAAATATCTAGAACATTACTTGAAAAGGCAGAGTACATTTGATAGCAATAGAAGAATGGTAAGTAACAATCTAAGAGATCTTTTAAAAAGACAGTATATGAGCATAGAATTCAGGGTTAATAGTAGCAAATTCCACAAGCCTTATAGCAGAGTTTAGTAATACTAGGGGGTAGAGAAATCCATTATAAAGCATACAGAGTTCAGAGTTAAGAGACTTTGTATGGCTAAATGCAATGAAAAGTTAGATTTTCTTATAGCTTCTTTCTTTTCTTTTTACTCAAGCCTTTGTAAGAGGATTAGCTCTTTCATATCCTCAATGCCCTTTAAAGCCTAGCAAACTTTATTCTTCATCATTAAACTCCATGACTAAACTCTGTGGTCAAGCTCTATAATCAAGCTCTATAGTCAAACTCTGTTCCCTACTTGTAGTTATATACTTATCATCTCTTCTTTGCCTTCACTTCCAGTGCTCTCTATTGTCATCACATAAGCTTTCACCTCTTCTGGATAAGTATCCTAAATATTTTTATTATTTCTAAGCTATTCCCAGCCATGCTGGTACAATTATTCCCTAGTTATATCTGTACTATTTTACTAGATTGGAATAAACTTCAGAGTACTTAGAGTAGCCATTGTCTTTATCAGAAGACCTCATTTTGTTTTTCATAGGTTTCTTCTAGAGATGAGCAGTGCAATATATATTTCTTGGACAATAAAACCTAGGTTTATCCTGAAGTTTAAAGTATACTCCATGCTTTTGTTCCAGTTATTTTAAGAACAGAACAGAATTCTTCAAGAGACCTCAGAGTACTATGTGATTTGTCAACCATGGATTACCTTACTACTGGTTTAGAAACACAGTACAAGACTCAGTTATCACTCAAGTATATGTTCCATCATGTCAAAGTGTAGCTTATTTATTCATTAAAGCTGTACAACCTCAAGTGATGTTAGATAGTAATTCACAATCATTTGATGAATCTGTGAATGTCACATGGAAGACAAGGAATGGATGGGACACTTATCCAGAAGTGGGCTGAGTGACCCAGGATGAGGGTGCAACATGGATGACAACCTTAGCTTCAACTTGTGTGTTGCACCTAACTTGTCTATTGCATAGTCATAATTTGAGGAGGTGAGAGAGAAGGAGGTTTTAGATCCTAGGAAGGGGACAAGTGTGGCACTTAATTCAAGTTGATTATCAGACTGGAGATTATACAGCATATCTATTGGCCTTATAATTTCTAAGAATAAAAGAACTGAGTTATACCCTGAACTTGTCAGTCACTAAGGGGGTCATTGTCAGAAAGTCCATGGAATTTGTTATGGAATGGAGAAGGCTTGTCCACAGAGTGCTCAGTGATTGGAATACAGAAGTGATCTATGCCAGAAGAGGACACTTGCATCAGATGTGTATTAGTTGTTATCTGGGATGGATGGTAGATATTTCTGGGTTAGTATATGACAAGGGATTGAGCTTGCAGTTCCCAACCTTGGTTTAACACCTTAGGTTCAATTTCATATTATATCAGATCAAGGAAGTGTGTTAGAAGTGGTCTTCTAAGTTCTATCATAGTTAGTGTGGACTTTATCCAACTCTCTGTGGATCCATTTTTGACTTCTAGTCATTTACAATTGTCTACAGCTCACTGGGTGACTCCTGGATTATCAGAGTGGCTCCTAAGGTTGCTAGGACCCCTTATTTGTCACCTGTGGTCTGATTTTATCACTGGGATTAGGGACTTCGTTACAGTAAGTCCTGTAACATATAAATTCTTGTCGAGTTTCAAAGACATTCTATTTGATGCCCCTGCTCTAAACAATAAATACAACGTAGACACTTCAGCCGATGGCCAAATTATGCAGGGTGTATATAATAGCCGAGGAAGAAGGCTGTGGAATAGTGGAGGAGAATCAAGTTTTGTTGTTGCCATCTGTATGTCTTCTGACTGATTTTCGCATAATCTACAAAAAGCACAATTCGATCCATATATATCATGCTCTTCCGTGAGATTCCAAAGTTGTGGCATCCATGAGTAGTTTCAGATATATCACATGTCGATCCTAACTTTT
>Ga0157358_1000550_pt1 | contig 15673 bp, 6 predicted proteins | sample AttcapACBM2_FD_111484 | JGI IMG/M metagenome (GOLD analysis project Ga0157358, IMG submission 111484) | Fungus gardens microbial communities from leaf cutter ant in Botucatu, State of São Paulo, Brazil - Atta capiguara ACBM2 | ecosystem: Host-associated > Fungi > Mycelium > Unclassified ... | reverse complement strand
CCACACTGTCACATCAGTCACAATCTAATGGTGTGGTCACACTATTGATCACGAGACTTGGGAGAACAGAGTAGAAGGTTCTAGAACAAATAATGTCATAACATATGTTGACCTCATATTCTATATATGGTTGTTTAGGGTAGGGTGCACAATAGTGAGCATGGACCATGGTTAGTAGTATATAAGGTAGATTAGTTTGTAAAAGGATCTCTATCGAGTTCTCTTGTATTACTCAATACAAGAGTCGTTCTATTGTCCAACCCTAAAGACCTTAGTTCATAACAAGTATAGTATATAAGCTAAAGCCAAGGTTATTCTACAAGTTCACATCACTAAGCTAACCTCATGGACTTTTGTCTCCTAGTGTGAGCTACACCTGACATCACTTGATATTACTAGAGCAGTCTCAAAATACAATGATATTGGAAGGTTGTTTGTTGAAAAACAACTTGAGTGTCAAAGTCAAAAGTGGTAGACTTAATTTATTTTTATTTTTATTTTTATTTTATTTTTTATTTATTTTCCATTTTTCTATTTTTAGAACTTAGGATTAGGATTAGAGTTATGAAGATCATGCTGTCATACATCAGTCACATCAAATGACATGATCATAGTAACAATCACAAGTCATAAGACATATGGAAGAATATAGAAGATTCTGGAAGAATGATGTTATATAACATATACAACATATGTTGACCTTAAGGCAAACACATGGCTATTTAGGGTAGGCTAGAAGTAATTAGTATAGACTATGAAGTTTTAGTATATAAGGTAGACAAATCCTGTACAGAGTTTTCTATTGAGTTCTCTTGTGTTAACCCAATACAAGGTTCATTCACTTGTCTAACTTTAAGGACTTGAGTTTGTAATACTGAGATCCTTCAAAATAGCAATAGATTGCTATTGATAGAAATAAATGAAAGGATTGAAAATATAATTTGCTGAGCGTCTGGAGTTAGTAATGACAATAATATATGATATATCTTTGATTTGAGCTACTTGATTAATCCCACATTTAATGATAAACAATTCTGCTTTGGTTATAGTGATGTTAATTGCATGGTGGATTGTTTTCTTGACAGGTTTGGAGTAAGAATGGATATGAGTAATGGAGATTGCTACATTATTTCTGATACTAGCATCAGAAACAACAATAACTAAATTGGTATTTATTAACACTTCAATGACTATGTCATTGAGTTTTCAAAGATGAGCTAATTTGCTTTCTTTATATTTACAGTTAGCTTGATAGAATTAAAAGCAACTGGAGAACATATTAATAATTCTAGAGCCAGAAAAAAGTTCTTTATTTAGAGAATCAAATGATAAAAAAATCCCATTAAGATGATTGTTAGCATTTACAATGGAACTCTTAATCTTGAGTCATTGTATAGATGTTATGTTTTCTAAAGAAAGATGATGAGGTCTAGCATCATTAGCATGTTTATCTTTGAGGAGAGATTTGATGGCATGATTAGACAGAAGAGTAGATGTTCTTAGTTGATGTCTTCTGCTAAGTTTTTGGAAATGTAAGTGAATCAGGATTAAGCTTGTGATGGCTTTGATTCCTTGAGTTAGAGAGGTGCAAAAAGCATCAAGAATCCATAGAGTGGCTCTGCATTGTATTTTTTTGAGCTTTCTAAAAGAAAAATAAAGTGGCACCTTATTAAAGTGCTATAGAGGAAAATCATAAAGCTTGATTGATAATATACAGGTTCTATAGAGCAGTTGTTTTTGCTGAGAGAGAAAACCTTGAGTGGAATTTCCAAGCATTTTCATTCACTTGATAGTTGACAATGCTTTGTTGGAATAGAATTTAACATGTTGCCAAAATAATAATTTTCTATCAAAGATGAAACCTAGATATTTTCAGATGTCTTTGGGCTTGAGGATGGGATCTTCAAAGTAGCTGAGGTCCAGCAGAGGCAGATTGAAAACCCCATACAATCTGGAAAAATGAAATACTTTATATTTTCTATGTTCTATGACTAGTCCAAAGTGTTCAAGTAATGATAAAATAATGTTGTAGCTACAAAAAAGATATGAGTTTGTTTTTTCCAAAGATTTTTTTCTTGGAAGATGAAAAATCCATTGTTTACAAAAGATAAGAATAAAACTGGAATTTTAAGTTTTTTGCTCTTTTTTCAAAAATATGAAAAATAGGAGAGAGATAGAAAGCAAATAAAATCAAAGAAAGCATAGAGCCTTGTTTTACACTTACATTTACACAGAAGAAAGGAGAATTAAAACTGTTCTATAGATATTGTGTTTTCCTACCAATTAAATAATCAGAAAAGAAAGATGAAACTTTTGAGTTAAAACTTGCTTTATCCAGAATAATCAGTAAAAGCTGGTGATTAAGAGAAGAAAAAAATTGAGTAATATTAAATAGTAATATGCTTGTTTGAAAATTCTTAGCTTATCCTAAATTAATAAAATAGGTAAGGAAAACACCAGCATCTGTAGTAGAGTATTGTTTGAGTCCTTCTAGTTGGTTAGAATGAATGAAATTGTTGGAGATTGCATGAAATTATAGACATCCACCAATAACTTTCTCAATGAGTTTTTCTAAAGTGTTTAGAAGAACAATAGGTTAAAACATTTTAGGGGAATCATATGATACTTTATTTAGCTTTGGGATAATGATAGAAGTTGACATTTTGAAATGAGATGGCCAATGATTGAGATTGATACATGCATTGGCAATATTGACAATGTTGTTAAAATATTTCTCATTCTTGATGACTACTTTGAGGTGTTTTCATGATATTCAATCTGGTCTAGGCATAAACAAATCATTGCACTTGATAATCATTCTTTTGAATTCCTCATTAGAAAATAATATCCAAATTTATATTAGTTTTGATGGAATTTCTTCTAAGATTTTGGAGTTTATTCATTGATTCTAAGCTAAATTGAATGTTTGGTATAAAGCTCACCATAGATGATTGATTTTGATGCAAGGGCTTTAGTTGCTAGCAATTTGTGTTTCTTGACCCAGTTCATGAGGTCCCAAGATTATCAATTTCTTAAAGTGATTTCTTATATTTTGTCATCAAAAAATAATCTTTTAGTCTTTTTTATAACTTTCTTGAAGGATTTCCAACTGTTGATCAATTTCAAGGATCTGTAGTTTCTAAGCTTAACTTGGCATTCTTCATTCCACTAATTCTTGGATTGTTTAGTTATGTTGATGCACCTTGAATGTTTATGCCAAACAGTTTCTGATATATTCACATATTTTTAAACAATGTCTTCTAATGTCTCTTTGTCCAAAATCATTATTGTATTAATGTATCCTATGGCTTTGATAAGATCAGAAATGGAATTTTCTTCTTCTTTACTATTCTTGATAATAGTTTATCTCTTATCTTAAATAAATTCTTTAGAAATAAAAATATCAACTGTTAACAGAGTATAACTAGATGAGTACCAAAGCTTGGGAAAGATGATGTGATTGTCAATTTCAATGAAGTTTAGTTGTAGAAAGAATAGGTTGATGACCAAATTTACATTGTTTCTGTTGTTGGAATAGTAAGTAGGTACCTGTTGAATAAGAGAAGATAATTTAAGATTGAGAGAGTTAGCAACTTTAAGTAAAGAGTCACTATGAATTGAATAAAAGGATAAGAAAGATCCCAATTACTGTTTCTAATATTGAAATCTCCAGCCATAATTAAAACATTATAAAGATTTACTTCAGTATCCTTGAGATACTTCAAAGCAGATTGATGATCATTTGAATAAATACTGATCATAAAGAAAATATCACCATTATTGAAAAAATAAAAGTAACAAATGTCTTTGTAACTAATAATGTCTTTTCTTAAAGAGAATCACATATAAGAGAGATGCACATTGATATATGAAATGACTCAAGGGTCTGGAAAAGGTGATCCAATTAGGATGATTTGGAGCATCTACTATTCTATCCCTGTCTTTGTTGGAAGAACTCAGTATAATATAAACAAATGACCAAGGGGGTTCTTGAATGAAAAGAATGTCAAAGTCTTTGTTAGTTTTCAAAATACAGATTATGAGAGGCTTGTTCTTTTGAACATTCTGTGAGAAAATTTTAAGACTTTTTAAAATCATGCCTTCTTACTGCCCATAGCTGAGTGAATTGATTTGTTCCTGGAGTCCTGGAGTTCTTGATACTTCTTAGAATGCTATTCTTTATTGAAGCAGTGCCTTCAAAATGGACAAGTGTTAGAATCTGCTTGGTGATCATCTTTGCAGTTTAAGTATTTGAAGGTATGAAAGCATTGTTTGCCTTACTTGTTGGGGGATTGGTTTTGAAATTTGCTTTACAGCACCAAGCAAAATGTTGGTGGTATTCTACTTTGTGTAGTCTGTTATATTTGACACATCTTCACTCTTGTACATAGTATGTGAAAGTAGTATGGCCACATTTCCAGCAATTTATGCACTGGGGAATGCCTAGTGTTGTGGCAACCACTAGTGACAAACATACAAGAAGTAAATCTCTTAATAGGATATTATTATGGGAATTACAAGAGAACTCAACAAGGAGTTCCTGATGTATTGCTATCTTATTTATACTATAGATATATGGTCCATGCTAACAATAAACAACCCTACCCTAATTTCCATGTGTTGTCCATGCTTCTACCATGTATTAACCTCATGTCTTTCATAAGAATACCATGTTTTATACATGTGCTCTGACATTATCCTTCTAGTTCTTTCTCTTAGAGTTTAGGTCTATGACCTTACATTATGTGACATGTCATGTGACCATAGTTATGTGCCTCTTCATCATCAAATAAAATAAAAGAAAAAGAAAATTCAAAAGAAAAGAAGTATTAAATCAAGAAAAGAAAAAAAATATGTTAGTGTTCTAGTGCACCATGACACCTGGGTTCAAGTTCACTCCTCTAACTGTAGCAATAGAGTAGCTGACATTAAAGTACCTGTTAATCAAACATTTAGCTTTAGTTTCACTTTATGCATCCTCAATATCAATCCAGATAACTGTCATATCAGATTTTAGTGACATCTTGATGATATGAGGTTTTGATGATGCTAAGTGCATGTTGTTGAAGATATGAGTTGATTATATAATTTTCTTAACATCAATAGAATTGATGGGAGAGTTAGTACCTTCCTTAATATAAGAGATACCTATAATTTTGAGATAGAATTTGGATTGAGGGAGGTGAGGAGCCATTATGTCTTTGGTTTTGATAACATCAATGTTTTTGATATAGTTTTTGATAGTGCTGAGGTCCAACTGATATGTGATCTTGTTCATGATGATGATGAGATCTTTATGATTGTTATGTATGAAGTCTGCCAGAATGTCTAATTTGATGTTTCTTAGAGTCTTATTAATATTAGTAATGTAGTCTCCTAATGAAGACATGAATTTGGAAATATTGTCAGTTTCTATAGGAACAATAATTTGTTGTCTTGATGGTCTCTTGGTAGTCATGTTACTTCTTGGTTTAGTCTCACCAGAATTATTGATCATCTTGTGAATGTTCTTAATTTTCTTTAAAGACATGTTAGGAAAGTTTTCCTTAATCTTTAGAATCTCACTGACACTAAAAGATGTAGCTTGTACATATGAACAATTGTTTTTGTTAATATTTTTTCCAGTCATATTCTTACCCTTGTTTCAGTAGAATTTCTATTTCTTAAGAATATCTTTGCTTAGTTTGGGAGAAACAAGAGACAGAACTCTAGTAATTTCTGTCTTTTTTCCTGTGTTTGATTTTTCATTCTTTTTGTTAGACCTACTGTTCATGTTTCTTTGAGAAAATTTTGATGTGATACTCTGTTGAAATATCCTGTTATTCTCATTAGACTTTAAAAAATCCTATCTAGCTTTGTAGATGGATAACAAGAAAGACCAAGTAGCTTTTCTAAATTCAGAAAGAAATGAAAAATAATTTTCTATCTTACTCTCCAATTTTCTACTATGTATGAGGTCAGCCATATGAAAAAGAGAAGTATACATATTTTTAGAATTAATTTCTTAAAATTCCATGGTACCAAAAATAGAAATAAGAAGAATGTTCTTATCCTATAAGTTGGGGTTTGCAGTGAGGTTTTCTCTATATAGAATGGAAGAGAACTCTAGTTCTTGTAGAGTACTCATATTTGGATCTTGAGGATCACATGTGTTCATATTACAGTTAGTCATGCCTATATCTTATGGATTGGGCATATTGTACATCATATTTGTCTTGTCTTGAATATTGTTCTTCCTCTCCTTAGAGATCATGTATGAAGACAAAAAGTTTTAGGATACACATAGTTTGTTGACTTGATCTGCCTAAAAGAGATTCTTGCTTTGAGCCTCCATTCTTTTGATATAAGAAGTAGAGAACATATTAGAAAGCACCAACAATTCTCTTAAACTGTTAGTACTGAGTGATACAAGCCTATTTCTTAGAGTGTTGATTTCCATATTCATATTGACTTTGTTATGAATATTTGGAGTAATTATAGTGTTGAGATTTAAAGAAAACAATATATTCACTTGTTACAAACTTGAGACTTCAAAGCTGGTCAAAAGAAGAAATCTTATATAAGGTTTACATAAGAGAACTCAATGGAGCTCCTAAGCACAGTATGTTTATCTTATATATGTTTTACTTATAGTTCATGCCACACTATTCTAGTCTATTCTAAAGAGACATATGTATACTATGAGGTCAATATATATTGCACATGCTATATGACATCATTATTCTAGAACCTTCTATAGCATGTAATTGGGTAATTATGACTGTGACCATATGATATTATGCTAAACCCTCATCCTCAGTTTTAGCATAATAAAAAGTAAAAGAAAAAGAGAAAGAAAAATAATTAGAGTCTATTGTCTTCAATTCTGACATTACTAGTCTGCTACTAGGTGCTATCATACAAGATGGTGGTATGAGTGAAAGAAGTATGGTTACACATATAACATCATACTAACACCTAATTCTAAGTCCAATAATAAGAAAATAAGTGGAAAAGAAAATAAAAATGAGAAAATAAATGAAAATAAATAGAGTCTACCATCTTTAACTCTGATATACTTGTGCTCTTATTCTATATTTGATTGAAGAGCATTTTGACTGTTAGACACCAAGAGTTAGACTGGTTCTAATTTGTGATTGCTGTGAGAGCCACATAACTGTGAATCTTGTTGATTATGCATTTTATGTTTACAAAGTAGCTCTGATCAACTTGTTATGACTTAGGTTCAAGTAATAGAACAAAAGACAACTATTGTATTGTATAACACAAGAGAACTTGATAGAGTTCCTAGTACAAGATAGTCTACTTTATATACTACAAACTGTAGTCTGTATACATACTACAACTAACCTATCCTAATATCCATGTGCTTTCTATAAGGCTAATATGTTATTGCTATGCTATATAGTATTACTTATTCTAAACTTTTCTATGATTTTCTCTGTATCATGCTTCCATCACATTTTGTGACCATTATGTGTGATCACACCTTTCACTTTGTTTTATCAGCATTATATCTTTCTTCTATTTTTCATATTTTTGAAAAAAGATTAAAAAACCTAAGAATTCCAATGGAAAATTTATTACACAGAGCTCAATGGTAGACTGTGGTAACTACTTCATAACTATATTACATAAGACCAACCCTACAGAGAAATAGAAAAGAAATAGAAAATAAAATAAAATAAATAGAAAAAAGAAAAAGAAGAGAAAAGTAATACTGAGTACAGAAAAACAAAAGTACTGCAACTGCAATACTATATAATGCTTTCTCCAAAAGAAAAAGCATTTGGGTTAAATTCTAGAAAGCAACAAAGTAGCTAATGGAGTCTCTTCTCAGATTCCAGTAATTATTGAACCTTCTATACTCATAAAGAATGTAACATCTAGTTTCAATTGGGTAGATATTGTATAGACAACTAAATTTCTTTCAAGAGAATAATTGAAGATGATATTCCCATATTGGGGCATGGTTGGTAATAGCTCTTGTGGCTTTCATATACAAAGAGTTAGAATGCCTGAAATATTTGATCCACAGTCTTTCTTTGATATAAGAAGGTTCAATAGGATTGAGATTGTTATCTAAGAGATCAAGAAAGTGTGTACCTTTGAGGTTGGATGCTTAGAAGTTTATACACCAATTTCTGACAATGCTATCACATTCATTTTTTTAATCAAAATCTCATGACATCTTGCTAGGACCTAATAGTACAAGATTGAATTTCTTTGTTTCTTTATCCACTGAATAATGAAGATGCTATCTGCTGTCACATTCTCAGAATTCAACAGAGTTTAAAGAATGTTTATTGAAAAATAATCATAGGTCTTTGAATATGGCAATAAATTGTCTTTGATAAGGGTAGATAGATGAATTGAATATTTTTTGAGCCATATAAATTGAATCAGTGATAATGATGATACAAGAGATGTTAGGGAATTGGATGGCTTGGTTAATGCTGCATCTAATGACAAATAGTTTAGCCTCCATAAAAGTGATATTGATAGTATGGTGAGAAGTCTTCTTGATTAGGTTTGAATGTAAATGAATATACACAATGGAAGTGGTAATGTTGTTTTTAATACTTGTATCTGACATAACAATGATTGTCTTAGAATTAGAGAGTTTAATGAAGGCAATTTTGTCAAGTTTTTGAATATGAGTAGATTTGGTTTCTTTGCTTCTGCAATCTGCTTGATGAAAGGAAAAACAACTGGGAAAGATGTTAATTAATCTATATTCAGGAGAGGATTCACTATTCATGGAACTGAAAGAGGAGAAAATTCCATTAAGATGATTGTTCACATCTATAATAGAACTTTTGATATTTAATCTCTGCTTGGAGATAACATTGTCCAATGAGAGATAATAATGAACTGTATAGTTAGTATGTTCATTTGAAAAGAGACTTGATTGCATAGTTGGATGGGAGAGAGGAAGCTCTAAATTGATGATGTCTGCTGAGTTTTTGTAAGTGTAAATGAATAGGAATTAATTCAGCCAAATTTTTGATTTCCAGAGTAGGAGAAGTATGGAAGATACCTAGAATCTATAAAGCAGCTTGTCTTTGTAACTTTTTGGGCTCTTTGAAAGAGTATGTGAGTGGTGTTTTATTGAAGTGCCAGAGAGAGAAAAACTATACAAGATAATAGAAAGTATACATGTTCTATAGAGAAGGCATTTCTGATAGGGAAGTAATCTACATATAGAGTTACTGAGCATTTGACAGTTCAAAGGGCTTTGTTTGAGTAAAATTTGATGTGTTGTTGAAATGAAAGCTTCCTGTCAAAGGTGAATCTGAGATAGTGTCAAGTATCTTTGGGATAAAGAATAGGGTCTCTGAGTATACTGAGATCAAGAGGAGGAGAATCAAAGATATTATGCAATCTGGAGAAGTGAAAAACTTTAGTTTTTTTATGCTTGATAAAAAGTCCAGACTGATCAAGTAAAGAGACCATTATCCACAAATAACAGAAAAAAATAAGAACTTTTAAGTTTTTTGTTCTTTTTTCAAAAATATGAAAAACAGGTGAAAGATAGAGAGCTGATAAAATAAGAGATAAAGTAGAGTCTTGTCCTATACCAATGTTAACATTAAAAAATGGAGAAGAAATTTTTTTTCAAAAATATTGAGTTTTCTTACTAACTAAGTAATCAGAAAAGAACAAAGAAATTCTTGAGTCAAACAAGCCTTGTCCAGTATGAGAGAAAGAAGTCAATAATTCAGCAATGGAAAGAATTGGGCAATATCAAATGCCAAAGTACTTGTTTAGAGGCTTTTTACTCATTCTGATTGAATAAAATGAGTTAGAAAATTACCTGCATTTGTGGTTGAGTGTTGTTTAAGTCCACCAAGTTGGTTGGGATAAACAAAGTTATTTGAAATAGCTTGGAACTGAAGTCTATCTTCAATGACTTTTTCAATGAGTTTTCTCAATATGTTTAACAGAACAATGGGACAAAATATCTTAGGGGAGTTATAAGAAGCTTTATTTAGCTTGGGAATAATGATTGATGATGATGATGATTTAATGCATACATTAGCAATATTGATTACATTGTTTAAACAGATGTTGTCTTTTGACAACTACTTTAAGATGTTTCCACAATATTCTATTTGATCTAGGTATAGACAAGTTGTTGCATTTAATGATGGCACTTCTGAACTCTTCTTTTGAAAAGGGTGACTATTCTGATGTATGTTTTGATGGGATTTCATCCAAAACATACAGATTGACTCAATGATTTTGTGCTGAATTAAAAGACTGGTGAACAGCTTGCTAAAATTCTTTGAGCTCTATACAAGGTCAACCATTATATCACAATGCTTTGATAGCAGGGAGTTATTGCTTCTTTATCCAATTTATGAGATCCCAAGGTCTTTGATTGTTTGATGTGATCTCTTGAATTTTTTCACTGAAGAATAATTATTTCATCTTCTTGATGATTTATGAAGGCTTTCTACTCAATTTGTTTGGACACTCTATAAGTTACTAATCTGGTTTGGCATTCTTCATTCCACTAGGCTTTGGATTGTTTTGTGATATTGATATATTTGGAATGTTTGTTTCATATAAGATCTGTACATCTTGCAAATTCCTGAACTACAACTTCAAGAGAATTTTTGTCACCTAATTGTGAAGTGTTGATCTTCTTGATGGTGTCTATGAGCTCAGAGGTGAATTTCTCTTTCTCCTTGCTGTTTTTAATGATAGTGTGACATTTATCATGAATGAATTCTTCCAAAATAGAGATATTGACCATTATAGGTGCATGATCAGAAAGATGTCAAAGATCTGGATGAATGGTGTAATTGTCAAGCTCTAAGGAGTTGGGTCTAAGAAATATGAGATCAATAACTGAATTTGAATTTTTAGTGTTATCTGAATATCTAGTAGAGACTTAGTTGGTAGAATGTGAAAGAATTAAATTAAAAGAGTTTGTAATGTCAACAAGTAACTCTATGAATTGAATGGAAAGAAAATGAAGGATTCCAATCACTATTTATAATATTAAAGTTACTAGTCATAACAAAAATGTTGCTTATGTTTGCTTCAGTATCCTTAAGATACTTTAAAGCTGATTGACAAGCATCAGAGTAGATATTAATCATAAAGTAAATATTACCATTGTTGAAAAATGAAAAGCAATAAATATCTCTGTGATTAAAAATGTCTTTTTGAAGAGAGAAACATAAATAAAAAAGACAAATGTTTATATGTAAAATAACTCATGGATAGTCATTTTCATTGGATGTTGATCTGGAAAAAGTAATCCAGTTCAGATAATATGGAGCATTTATGATCTCATCTTCTTCTTTACTAAGAGAACTCAGAATATCATGAATGTATGACCACAAAGGTTCTTGAATAAATATAATATCAAAGTCAATATTTGTTTCCAACAGGGTATTGGCAAGTGTTTTGTTCTTTTGAACATTTTGCAATAAGAGCTTGATTGTTATGACCTTAGACTTGGCTCAGGTTGTAACTTAGGCAAAGACTTGAGTAGAGGAGTAGAAATGAGTCAATTGGTAAAGTATAAAGATACAAGACTATATCTACAACTATATACCTATTGACAACATGTTTAGTATGTGACAACCATATATAAATGACATTACAGAATATAAGAAAAAGATAAGGAAACAACATCTACTACATGAGGTGCTAACTGAGACAATTATAGTATAGCTAATCATTGTGTTATAAAAGAAACAACTCTCAACCCTATAGTTACAACAATGTGTTAGACATGAGAGATCGATTGCAACATTAATACTTTTAATAATCATACTTGAACACTACTTATAGTTGAGCAAATCAATTGGTTCCTAGTTTCCTAGATCTTTTGGTATTTCTTTGTGTACTATTCCTTGTTAAAGTGATGCTTCCAAAATGGGCATTGGTTAGAGTCAGCTTGGTAATTGCCTTTGCAGTTAAGATATTTAAACATATAAGGGCATAGTTCACCCTGTTGAGTTTCAAGACATGGAGGGTTTATCTTAAAGTTCACTTTGTAACAACAGGTGAAATAACAGTGGTGTTTGAATTTGTATAGTCTATTGTACTTGACATATCTTGAGCTCTAAGTGTTATAAGATGAAAGTGTGGACAGACTTTAGGGTTAGGATTAGGACAGATAAGATATAGTAGTAGTATTATTATTAGTCTACGATGAGTGAGAGAGGGCATGTGACTTCCCAGTCACATGACATGATGTCATAGGCCTAGAGGAGTCTAGAGCGGTCTGGAAGGACTTAGGGTCTAGAAGGATTGGGAAGAGTCTAGGATTAGGATGATGTCAAGGGATATGAGTTTCTTATGGTATACATATGGTGTACACATGTATGACAGAGATTAAAGAGTATGATATCAGGGCACATGAACATGGCATGGTGGCCTTGAGGAAGACACATGGAAGATGAGTAATGGACATGAGGACAGGGCATGGACATGAGGACAGGGCATGGACATTAGGATAGGACAATGCACAGTTGTAGCACGGACCATAGGACTTTATATAAATAGTAGGTAGAATATTGTTCTGGTTCCCTGTCAAGTTCTCTTGTGAATACACAATTTGTGTTCCCCACTAGATATCCCTACTGAGAGATTTACTTATAGTGCTGCTATTGGACTTTGTGTCTAGTAGTTGCCACAACATTAAGCTCTGTAAGCAAAGGTGGTATATCCCCACTTCTAGCAGTTTTTGCACTAGGAGACTCTAGGGTTCATGTTTGCACCTTATATGGTAGTAATAAAACTTTCTATATTGAAGTACCTGTTGATTAAACATTCAGCTTTGCTTCCACTTTGGACATTCCATATGTCTAGCTATATAATTACTATGTCTGATTTAGATGATACTTTGATAACCTATAGTTTTGAAGTGAGAGAAATATCATTGAAGATGTGAGTGTTCTTTAATATGGTCTCTACTATACTAGAATTGATGGGTATATTAGCATTTTATATCAAATAAAGAATATCTATTATTTTTAAATAGGATTTGGATTGTGATAGTTGAGGAGTTAAAATGTTATTAGAGTCCATATTGTTGACATTCTTGATATAGTTTTTAATTGTGTGAAGGTTAGATGGTGAAGCAACTTTATTTGTAGTTATGATAATATCAAATTGAATAAAGTTAGCCATAACATCTGACTTGATGTTTTTAAGTGTCCTGTTCAAGTTTGTAATGTGCACATTGGACATAGTCATGAATTTCAATTTATTATCATTGCTTATGGAGATAATAATCTGCCTTCTAGAGGGTTCTTTAGTAGTCATTTTAATTATGAGTTCTATCTTTCCAGAATCATTGATTGTTTTGTAAATGCTTTCAATTTTCTTGGCTGATAGATTGGGAAAGTTTTCCTTGAGCTTTAAGATTTCATTAATCTTTGGGGTAGATGCTTGAGTATATAACCATTTGTCCTTAGGATTAGTATTTTTCTTTGGATTTTTATCTTTTTTTTATTTTATAGAATTTTGATTTTTCCAAGATTTCTTTAGAAGGCCTGAGTAGGACTAGAGGAGGAATTCTTGCTACTTTTACTTGCTTTTTCTTGCTAGAAGATTTGATCTTTTTGTTGGGCTTGTTGGTATTGAACTTGTTAACAATGATCTTAGGAGTAAATTTAGATGTAATATTTTACCTGAACATTTTGTTACTATCATTAGTCTTTAGTAAATCCCATCCTGCTTCATAGATGAAAGAAATAAACTGCCAAGCAGCTTAACCAAAACCTTCAAGTTGTGGAAGATCTTTTTCCACATTATTCTTTAAATTCCTGTTCTTGATGAAATTTTTCATTCATAAAAGTGAAGTTGAAATATTCTTGGAGTCAATGTTCAAAAATTTGATAGTTCCAAATATAGAAATGGGGTGAGCTTCACCATCCCAGGAATTTGGTTCCATAGGTCAATTGTCTTCATATGGAATGGAAGATGTTTTGATGGCTTGAGAAGTACACATGTTAATAATATTTAATACTTCACCTTCACCTTGTGGAGTAGGCATGTTGCTCAGGATAGAAACTTCATTGTTTAAATGTTGTATCCTATTTTTGAGGTTGTGGTCTATAGTCTTGTTAGCTGGTACACTCTCTCCTATCTTTGGAGTAGTATATGATAGAGAGAAATTCTCTCTCTCATTGATCTCTACTTGTTTATCCCAAGTTAGTTTGTTGCTTTGGACTTCCATCCTCTCGTGATAGGGAATGGAAGACACATCTGAATGTGTTGATAACACTCTGGAATTGTTAACACTTGAAAAAGCTAACCTTTTCCTAGGTGTATCTATGTCCATATTCCTATTTGAGATGTTTAGGACCATTGGGTTGACTATGGTTTCTTTAGATACAGAAGGATTCAGTGTATTCACTAATTCTCTTATGGGTGCTACCATACAAGATGGTGGTAAGAGAGAAAGGAGTGATGTCACATCACACCCTTTTTTTTTAAATCAACAATTTATTACATGGCGTGCGAAGGCAGACCATGGTAGCTACTTCGCAGCTATGTACAAAAAAAACAGACTAACAAGAGGACTAAAAATAAAAGGAAAGGAAGAGGAAAAAGAAAAGGAAAGTAAAGAGGGACTAATCAAAAAGAAAAGGAAAGAAAATAGAAAACCAAGTTCAACTTGGCAGAATACATTAATTGTCTGTAAATGTGAAAGCATTAGGATTAGTGATCAAGAACATAGTGAAATGGTTCAATGAATCTCTTCTTGGGTTCCAATACCCATTGAATCTTCTATACTCATGAAGAATGTGTCTTCTTGACTCGATAGGATAGTTGTTACAAGGACATTTAAAGTCTTTGTTGGGGAAGAATCTTAGCTGATATTCACCAATTGGGGCATGATTGGTGATGGCTCTCATAGTGCAAGCACATAGTGAATTGGAATGGCCGAAGACTTGTAGCCAAGGTTCTCCTTTGGTATATGCAGGTTCGATAATATTGAGATTGACATCACACCCTTTATCTAAGTCCAAAATAATGAAAATCAAAATCAAAATTAAAATAAAAGAAAAACAAGAAGTAAAATAAAAGAGAAAGAAAATAAATAAGAATCAAGTCTCTGACACAACTGATCACTATGTCTTTACAACTCAAGATCCAGCCCTGAAATATTCCTGTCATAATGTCTGCTATTTCTGGTGGAGGTCTTGAGTATATTGATAAATTTCCAGTATTTTATTCTTATGAAAGCTGAGTCAAATGACAAGAAATATATTGAACATGCTATTGCATCATCCTTAACTGGACTGTACATATTTGCCAAGACAGGTGACTTTGCTGGCTGGGGTCAGACTGAAGAGCCTTGCATCAGTATCCTTCCAAATGGAAGTTACGTCTGAGTCTTTCTTGGAATTATTGACAGCTTCTCGTACCATCTCTGGAGTTACATTCACACGGTCCCTCTCAACCACAGCGCCTTCCTTACACCAGTCTTAAGCGAGATAACTACATCATGTCCTTACCCAGATCAGACTATGACCCTCGTCGAGTTTGCTTAAACCCATGTCCTAATTTCACGCTCGGGAAGCATAGGAGGTTAATTGGAGTATACTTGGCAGGTACTTTGGTGCGTGCGCGTCTTGCCTGAGCTAAGGAGTTTCTCCACATCCTGATGTATCGCATCCAATATATTCATTTTCAGTTT
>Ga0157358_1000549_pt1 | contig 15684 bp, 8 predicted proteins | sample AttcapACBM2_FD_111484 | JGI IMG/M metagenome (GOLD analysis project Ga0157358, IMG submission 111484) | Fungus gardens microbial communities from leaf cutter ant in Botucatu, State of São Paulo, Brazil - Atta capiguara ACBM2 | ecosystem: Host-associated > Fungi > Mycelium > Unclassified ... | reverse complement strand
CGCATCGGCCGCGCCGCTGCCCGCCGTGAGCGAGACCGGCGTGGCGGTAAAGTCAAAGCGCGCCTTTTCAAACGGCACGGTAGAGAACGTCAGCGGCGCTTTGGCTTCGGTGAGTTTGCTCAGGCCTGACTCGCCATCACGCCCGCGCACCTGCACCATACCCTGACTCCAGGTGCCGGTTTTCTCCTGCAGCGAATCCATCATGGTGTCGATCTCGTGCAGCGTCTGCGCCTGTCGGGACGCGGTTTCGCTGCCCGCAGCCGGTTCGCCCTGTGCCGTCACCCCGGCAGGCGCTGCCTGCCACGGCAGCACGGTGCCGTAGCTGGACGCGGTGCGTCCTACCGGCGAAGTGTGGCGATTGATAAAGGGGTTATCCGCCAGCGCCAGCCCGCCTATCGTCGGCACGCTGCCGGGCTGCGCACCCTGCAGGCCGATCAGCTGACCACGCGCGGAACGCAGATAGCCCATCGCCTGCGTATGGTCGCCATTGGCTTCCGCGACGCGCGCCAGCAGCAGCAGGCGATCGGCCGACGGCGCGGTGCGGTTAAGGCCGCGACTCAGCGCACTGGCGCGCTGCACATCGTTCTGCGCCAGCGCCACGTTGATGGCCCCGACACGGGCATCCTGAGTCGGAGTATCCTGGGTCATCAGGTAGTCATACACGACACCGGCATCCCGGTTCATCTTACCGTCCTGGTAAAGACGGGCCATCGCGAACATCAGATCGCGGTTCTGTGGATCCTGCTGCAGGGCACCAATCAGCTTGTCATAGGCCACCGCATACTGCCGCTGCTGCCGCAGGCGATCCACTTCATTAATCAGATAGCCGTTGCGAATACCGGCCAGCTGGGTCGGGGTACTGCGCGCCTGCAGCTCAGGGTTGCTGAGAAAGCGCTGTGCCTCGCTGCCGAGGCCCGCCTGATTCAGCACCGCCATCTGCGCCGCATAGTCGCCCGCATTCCCCTGCACGCCGCGCTGCAGGTTCGCCCGCACCAGCGAGACGGCGCTGGTGAGATCGCCCGCCTGCGCCAGCTTCTGCGCCAGGTTACCGGCATCAACCGGATTCGCGGGTGGATTGACCGTGAGCGCTTTCAGGGTATTGGCAGCGGCGGCCGTGGCCCCCTGCGCCAGATAGCGATCGGCGGTGCTCATCTGCAGGTTGAAATTGACCCGCTGCGCCAGTTCACGCATCGCTGCGGTCTGTGCGCTGGCGGGAATGCGTGACAGTAAGGTGCTGGCCTGCTGCCAGCCGCCGCTTTCGCTGGCGTTGAGTGCGCCAGCATAGAGCTCGCTGCTGCTGGCACCGCTGCGCATGACCGGTTGCATCACGTTAGCGGCCAGCAGCGTATCCCCCTGCTGGCGGTAGAGCCGGGCCAGATCGAGCCGCAGCCACCCCTCCGTGGGATAGCGCTGAATAGCCTGTTGCAGCGTCGCCATCGCCGCGGCGCTGTTACCGGCGGCCAGCTGACGCTTCGCCTGCTGGCGCAGCGCATCGGCTTCATTCGCCCGCGGTGCGACGCTCTGGCGTACGCTCTCCGGCAGGGAGCCCAGCAGACTGCCAGCTTCAGCCGTACGATTCTGCTGGCGCAGCACGTAAAACAGCCCCTCTTTGGCGCTGCGGTTATCCGCATCGCTTTGCAGGATTTCGCGGTAGATCTGCTCTGCCTGGACGGGCTGATTCGTGCGGCGCAGCACGTCGGCGCGGAACAGCCTGGCGGCCAGCCCTTTTTCGCCCTGCGCCTGCATCAGTGGTTCGCTTAATGTCAGCGCCTGTGCGCTGTCGCCGTTTTTCAGCGCCTGCTGCGCGCTGGCCAGCTGCGCATAGAAGCGGGCATCCTCCGCCTGCTGCTGACGCGACGCACTCTGATCGCCGCCAAGCTGCGCCGCCCGCTGCAGATAATCGGCCGCTTCCTGATAACGTCCGTCACGCTGGGCCACGTAGCCCATGCCCGCCAGCGCATCCGCATCCTGAGGATTGGCACCCAGCACTTTCTCAAAGCTGGCCTGCGCCCCGCCGACATCCCCGCTGTTGAGCGCGCTGAAGCCCGCCCCTTTTTCTGCGCCACCCACGTTCTTACGGTAGTAGTCCATGACCGCTGTGTCCTGCGGATGACGCTGCTGCCAGGTCTGATAACGCGCCGCATCGGCGGGCTGCGGGCCGAGCCACAGCAGCGCCTGACGCAGTGAACGGTCAGCATCCTGATTGCCGCTCGCCAGCGCGCTCAGCACTTCGATGCCTTCACGGCGGGTCGACTCCTGATAAGTCAGCGCTTTCCCCAGCGCCAGCTGCGCACCCGTGTCCTGCGGATGCTGCGCCGCAAACTGCCGCAGGGCCTCGACCGCCTGCGGCAGCAGCGTACGGTCGCCGGCCATGGTGAGATAATATTCCGCCGCCACGCTGGCGGGCGGCTCATTGCCGCTGAAGGTGTTGCGCCAGGTCTGTAACGCCGCCGGTATATTGCCGCTGCGCGCCTGCTGACGCGCCAGCGAAAGCTGCGCCTGCGGAATGGTCTGCATCTGGCGCGCATTATCCAGCTCGCTCAGATGGGGATCGCCAGGGGCAACCTGACTCAGGCGGGCGCGATACTGCGCCGCCGCCGCCGTGTCGCCGCCCTGCTGGGAATAGAGCGCCAGCAGGTAGAGCGCCTGGGTGTTGCCGGGTTCCACCATCAGCACCTTCTGCAGCGAAGCCTTCGCCAGATCGTCATGCGCCTTCTGGTGCCAGTAAGAAGCCTGGTCGAACAGCGCCTGCAACGCCGGGTTGCTGCTTTCCGCCGCCAGCAGCGGCGAAGAGAAGATCAGCGTGCTGCCCAGCAGCAGCGCATGGCGGATTCCGGCACTTATCAGAGTCGTTTTCATTCTTTTTATCCTTACTTCCTGCCGGAATCACGGTCCTGCTTTGGATGCAGACGCCGCCAGGCATGGCGCTTCAGCATCACCCAGGCCGCACTGCCCACCAGCGCAGAGACCAGCAGCGCCGCCAGTGCCAGCAGCACCGAGTGCTGGTTGGCGTACCACACCACCATCATGTACCAGGGCATCTCGCCGCTGGGGAACTGTGCGCCGACGCGGAAACTGCGAATGCCGTTTTCATCGGTAATGATCGCGGTATCGCCGCGCACGGCGGCGTTGATCTGCGCCGAACTTAAATCGTTGTGCAGTCGCAGCAGCTGGTCGTCGCTGGTTGCGACCGTCATCACCACCAGTCGATCGGGGTTCCACGGCGAGCGATAGCTGAGGAAGCCGCGCCACGCCTCGTTGGAGGAGAAGTAGCGATCGGCATCCAGCTGCTGCCGACTCCAGTCGCCGGTCAGCCAGCCGCGTAATTGTTCCAGCGTATCCGGCTCTTTCACGCCAAAGGTGTTGCCGCTGGCGTCGTACGGTGACGCCGCCAGCATCGCCTGATTAAAGGCGCTGTTGCCGGTGGTGCTGACCGCCAGCAGATCGCTCTGCTGTAGACGTGCCAGATGGGTGCCACCAGCGGGCAGACCAAACATGACCTGATTCTGCGTCAGCGCCACGCCGGTGGCATTCCCGGCACGCGCCGCCAGATCCAGCAGCGTCGACAGCTCGGCGTTGCTGGGAGTTTCCGGCAGCAGCAGCGTGGTCTGACCGAAGTCGGCCAGGCGCGAGAACGGGAATGAGGCCCCGACAAAGTAAGAGAGGTTCGGCAGCATACTGAAGTGGCGGGTATGGCTCAGATCGATCCACGAGTCCTCTTCAATCCGGCTCTTGATGTTGTTATTCAGCAGCACGCCGCAGGGCGCGTCCGCGCGCGGTTTGATATTGAAGTAGAGCGCCAGCTGGTTATCGCCGTAGATCAGATAGGGTTCGAGGTTAAGCCGATACTGCTCCTGCCGCGCATCCCCGCCTAAACGGTGCCAGGCGCTCTCCAGCAGACCGACTTTGTTCACCGTCAGGTTGCGCAGGAAGGTGCCGTTAAGCATGACGTTAAGGAACGAATTCTCCTCATCAATCCAGGTTTCCGACGGGAAGCGGTAGTGCAGATTGACCGGCACCGTGTCGCCATCCCACAGGAAAAGGTCAGGCGCGGCGCGGAAGTTCACGCGCAGGGCGTCGTGCCAGATGCCGCTGCTGGTCAGGCTCTGATCTTTGCGCAGCAGTTCGCTCAGGCGCACCGGGCGGTCCGTGTTGATCCAGCGCGGGGCATCGTAAGGCTTACGGCTGTCAGGGAGCGGCGAAGAGACCGGCAGCTGGCTCTCATCGGTCGCCAGGGGCTGCGTCAGCCGGTTTGCCGCCTGACGCAGCTGATCCGCGTTGTTGCCACTGACCAGCAGCAATTTGTAGACCGGGTTGATGGGGTTATCCACCAGCTGCAGCATCGGGCCGTTGCTGGCCGGGAAGGTCAGCGTGCCGATGCGCTCTCCGGGATGACCAAACAGGATGCCATTGTTCTCCGGCAGCTCACCGCGCACCACCGGGAAACGAATCCCGCGATAATCACTCTGGATGCCGAGCCAGGATGCCACCAGCGCCGCCGCACTCACCGCATCGGGAGAGAGGTTGCTGGCGAAGCCGATGGTCACGGTGGCGGCGGTCATCCGCTGAGGATCGAGGAACGGTCGCGGGAAATTGCGCAGGCGGGTGCCGATATTCAGCTGCTGCCCCTCAAGGTGCAGGGAGGTCTGCGGCAGGATGGTGACCTGATACTGCTGTGCGCTCTCTTTCTCACACAGCAACTTGTCCGCATCGTTGATTTTAAAACTCAGGTTGTTTTCAGAGACCACCATCGCCGCCGGGATCTCCAGCTCATAGTCGCTGACATCGCTGTCGGTCGCGCCCAGCGGCAGTGTGCCGAGCGGCTGACCGTTCAGCATCAGCTGCAGCGACGTATTCCGCGCTGCCAGTGCGGCTGAGACGCGCAGCGACAGATTGAGCCGCGCATTGGTAATCACCTCATCGCTGGGCAGGGTAAAGGTAATGCCTGACTGCAACTGGCCGCCGGTCAGCGTGATGCCGCGCGTCTGGCCCATCTGCGCCACGGAGAGGGTGCTGCTGATCGGCTGATTGATCGCCGCCATGACCGGTAACGGCGCGTCTGCCGCCGGTGCTGTCGCCTGGCCTGGCGCATAGGGCAGCGCGCTGGCGGCCGCTTCCAGCGCCGGGTCCGCACTGCTCAGCCCCTGCGGCAACGGCACCGCTGACAGCGCACTGCTGTCCTGCGTGACGGCTCCACTATTCGTCGTCGTCGGGGCCGCAGCGTCGCCCGTCGCGGCAGGATTCTGCTGAGCGGCTGTCGCCTCAGCAGAGGGAACGGCTGCGGCTGGCGTGTCACCGGGTGAGGCGGATGGTGACGCTGCGGAGGGAACCGCTCCGCTGGCCGGGGCCGCACTGTTCACCGGTGCGGCAGAGGGCGCATCGCTGGCGGATGACTGGGCCGCGCCGGTCGCTGGTGCCACAGAGGGCGCGGCTGGCGACGTTTCGCTGACCGGAGCCTGCGCGGAATCGGTTCCCGGCGTGGCAGACGCTGCGCTGTTCCCGGCTGCCGCAACTGGCACGGCTGACGGCGTTTCGCTGACCGGAGCCTGCGCGGAATCGGTTCCCGGCGCGGCTGACGCTGCGCTGTTCCCGGCTGCCGCAGCTGGCGGCGTTTCGCTGGCCGGAGCCTGCGCCGAATTGGTTTCCGGCGCGGCTGACGCTGCGCTGTTCCCGGCTGCCGCAGCTGGCGCGGCTGACGGCGTCTCACTGGCCGGAGCCTGCGCCGAATCGGTTTCCGGCGTGGCAGACGGCGTGACCGAAGCCGCCCCGGGCGGCGTCGGGGCTGAACTGTTTAACGGGGTCGCGCCGCTATTGTCCACCGCCGCTGGCGTTTCCGCGCCGGCAGGCGTCAGCCACAATGCCGCCGTCAGTGAACTGGCCAGCAATGTCTGCGTCAGGATCTTCATGCCGCGCCATCCTCTTTCGCCGCCGCGGCAACCGGGTCGACATTTTTACGTTTATCGTGGCGGCCCTTCCAGGTCAGCCAGAACAGCTCAAACACGGTACGGATAATGGTGCCCAGCGAGATCAATGGGTTGTCCTGTTTATACTCCGGCTGAATCCACGCATCGGCACGCGCCAGCACCACGCGCACCAGTTCGCGACGGCGCGCCAGCGGCATCGCTTCAAAGCGCAGACGAATGCTCTCCGCATCGCCGGAAATCTTCGTGACCGGAAGCGTAATCGCCCCTGACTTCAGCAGCAGATCGATCTCTTCGATTTCATCAGACTCGTGACGCCCGTCGGGCGCGTCGAGTTGCGCGCCCCCCATGGAGAGGTTACTGGTCAGCGTGCGCGATGAAATGCCGCTGGCGTAGTGAATAATCGTCGGGATCTGCACCTCAATACGGATGGTTTTACGCACCTGTTTGGTTTCGCGCGCCACGGCAATTGCGGCCATCAGAATGATCAGGCTGAAAATCGCCCAGCCGACGTTCAGGGCAATCACGTAGGGATCGACGCCAAAGTAGTCATGCATCACCGCCCGCACCACGCCAGCCACAATGCCGATGCTCAGCAGCAGCGCCACGATCACGTGCGGACGCACAATATGGAAGTCGAAGAAGCCCTGATCCAGCACGCCGCCTTTATCGGTCACGTTAAATTTGCCATGTTTAGGCGACAGCAGGGTCAGGATGGTCGGGATCACCAGGTGGAAGCACATCACCGTCTCATAAATCTCGCCCCAGAAGGTGTAGCGGAAACGGCCATTCATGCGGGAGTTGACGTAGAGTGACATCACCAGATGCGGCAGCACGTAGGCGAAAATCAGTGACGCCGAGGAGTGAATAATGTTGAGGTTAAACAGCAGGTAAGCCAGCGGTGCGGTCAGGAAGGCGACGCGCGGCAGACCAAACTGAAAATGCAGCATGGCATTGAGATAGCAGAGACGCTGCTGCCACTTCAGACCCCGGCCAAACAGCGGGTTATCGACGCGGAAAATCTGCGTCATGCCGCGCGCCCAGCGGGTACGCTGAATGATGTGCAGCCCCAGACGTTCTGTGGCCAGACCGGCCGCCAGCGGGATCGACAGAAAGGCCGACCCCCAGCCCAGCCGCTGCATTTTCAGGGCGGTATGCGCATCTTCCGTCACGGTTTCAACGGCAAAGCCGCCAATCTCTTCCAGCGCGGAACGGCGGATCACCGCACAGGAGCCGCAGAAGAAGGTGGCGTTCCAGTTGTCGTTGCCCTGCTGCACCGGGCCATAAAACAGCGACCCTTCGTTTGGCATGCTGCGCGCGGCGCGCAGGTTACGCTCGAAGGGATCGGGTGAGTAGAAGTAGTGCGGCGTCTGAAGCAGCGCCAGTTTTGGGTCGTTCAGAAAGGGGCCAACCGTCGCCTGCAGGAAGGTGCGGGTTGCAACGTGGTCGCAGTCGAAAATGCAGATCAGCTCACCTTTGGTGATTTTCATGGCATGGTTAAGGTTACCGGCCTTGGCGTGTCTGTTGTCGTCGCGGGTGATATAGCCCACCCCCACATCGGCCGCGAAGCGGGCAAATTCGCTGCGCTTGCCATCATCCAGCAGGTAGACCCTGAGTTTGTCGCGCGGGTAATCAATACACTGCGCCGCCAGCACGGTGTCGCGCACCACTTCCAGGCTTTCATTGTAGGAGGGGATATAAATATCCACCGTCGGCCACAACCGGGTATCGTCCGGCATCGGAACGATGGTGCGTTTTAAAGGCCAGGTGGTTTGCAGGAAGCCCAGAATTAAAATCAGCCAGACGTAAAGCTCCGCCAGATATAAGCCAATCCCTAAGATAGCCTCGACTTCGGAATTAAAATGCAGCGTCTCTGTCGTCCGCCACCAGATATAACGGCTGGACATTAATGCCGAGAGGATCACCATCACCACGGTAATTTTGCGGCTCTTGCTGAAACCCAATAAAAACATCATGCCGATGCTGATCAGACCAAAAATATACTGTTTCTGGCTGTCCATCGGCGTAGTGATGATCACCGCCGCAACGGGTGCAAGCACCAGCAGCAGCAGGTAAAACCCGATTTTACTCATGATTCACCCTGAGAAGCGCTGTGTAAATCAGCTGTCTGGCGAAACCAGCCGGTTAAAAATGGTGAGTACGGATAGGTGCCTGAACTTCGCCATTGCCCACGGTGATATTGAGAATGCTGCTGACGCGTTTCGCGATCAGTTCAATATCAAATGCCGCGGCGGAAGCGGGGCTGAAATCGTAAACAGACTGCTGAGACGCGTTGGCTTCGCCCACACTTTCATCACGGTGAACCACGCCCAGTAAATTATCCCCCAGCCGCTGCTGCATAAAAGCCGTCACATCGCGATTAATATTGCGGCGGTTATCGCACTGGTTCAGGATAAAATAGTGCCCCTGCTTATTATTAAGCGGTTTACCGATCATCCGGTTCTCTTCTATCTGCGGTAATAGTGAGACCGATGCGGTATCTGCTAACATCACCACTAAATGCATATCGGCCAGCGCCGTCATGGCTTTAAGGGCCGGACCGGGGCCGGGCGGAAAATCAGCCACAATCACTAGGCCGGGATAATTGAGCACCGTGTCGAGACCGCGCTGAATAAAGTGGGGATCTTTCATCAGGTTCTCTTCGAACCGTTCGCGCTGCGGCTCTGTGACGTCGCCATAAGGCAGAACAAAGATATTGCCGCCGGTGGTGAGAATCGACTGACTCCAGTCCGCCTGCTCTTCTGAACGCGCCACAAATCCGCGGCCGTCGTGGAGCGGCACGCCAAAATGCAGACGTAATGCGTTCTGCACATCAAAATCGATGGCCAGAACTTTGCTACCGGATCGCGCCAGGCTCCAGGCCAGATTCGCCGCCAGCGTGGTTTTCCCCACGCCCCCCTTCGGCGAGCACACACAAACTAACGGCATAGCGCAATCTTCTCCAGTAACGGTTTCAGTAAGGTTTCTTTCGGCAGGCTGACTTCGCGTGAGCGGAACAGCGCGCCAAACCGTCCCGGCTCAGCATGAGACGCGGACGGTGCCACCGCGGGCTGAAGTTCAGCCACGGCGGCGGGCCGGACCGGCGCGGCGACAGGTTCAGCGACGATGGCTTTTTGTGGCGGCGGGGGTGGCGGAAATAAGGACGACGGGCCCCGCTCAGCCGCTGGCGTGGCCGCAGGGACGCTGCTGCCTGCCAGGCTGTCGAGAATCGAGCTGCGGGCCGCCGCCGGTTGCGCACTGAGCGCGGCGTAACGGGGCTGTGCCTCTGCCAGCGACGCAGAGAGCGTTGCGGGGCGCGGTGGCTCTGGCGGAGGTGCCGTAAACTCATCACCGCGCAGCGGCTGCGGTTGTGGCAGGTCTATTCGCTGACCGCCACCGAACGGCGTGTGATGCTCCTCCTTCGCCAGCTGACGAAGCAGTGCCCATTTACTCTGTTCCGCCGGTTCCTGCGTCTGGCCAGACATATCTTTAAAGGCGATGTCGAGCGTTTGTGTTTTTTCTTTAAAACGCTGCAAATCATCATAATTCTTCATTTGAGGTGGCCTGCCACAAGGGGGGAATTTTCCTGGAATATACCACATCCTTTTATTCGCAGTCAGGAAAACCTGATTATAAAAAAAGCATATTTAATTAACGATTTTAATCATACAGAATCGCTAATCTTCAAAAGACGCCTCCCACAGCCAACCGGCACTTAAAATTAATAAATTAAACTTAAGTTAAACTGGCTATTCCTGTCTGAATAATGTTTCAGCAGAGAGGGCTCAGACATTGCCTGGTACAGCCAGCCGCACTCATATCAGGATGGCACCGCTAAAGGAAGATGCAGCGCTGCTGGCGAATAACAGCGACGGGCTGTGATAAGAGAGGGGGAAAATAAAGCGGGGGGACTGATCGTCAGGCCATGACTCTGCCGGTTCAGGCTGAAGAGGGCTGAGCCCGTGTGATATCAGGAAACGCAGGCCCCGGACGGGGCCTGCCGATCCTTAACTGACCTTTTCTGCCACACCGACCGGCTGATTCTCATCCTGATCCACCGCAAAACAGGCAATCTCCTGTCCGCCGTAGTTTTTCAGCTTCGGTTGCAGCTGCACACAGGTGCCAAAACGACGGTGACAGCGCGCATTAAAGGCGCAGCCCGGCGGCGGATTGAGCGGGCTGGGCAGCTCGCCGGTCAGCTTAATCCGCTCACGCCGATCGTCAGGATTCAGTCGCGGTGTCGCGGAGAGCAGCGCCTGGGTGTAAGGGTGACGCGGATTACTGAAAATCGCCTCTTTGCTGCCCTTCTCAACGCAACGGCCGAGGTACATCACCATCACCTCATCGGCGATGTGCTCCACCACCGACAGATCGTGCGAGATAAAGACGTAGGAGAGCCCCATGTCCTGCTGCAGATCCATCATCAGATTAAGCACCTGGGCGCGCACCGAGACGTCGAGGGCCGAAACCGGTTCATCGGCGATCAGGACGTCCGGATCGAGCATCAGCCCGCGCGCAATCGCAATACGCTGACGCTGTCCGCCAGAAAACATATGCGGATAGCGATCGTAGTGCTCGGTTTTCAGGCCAACTTTCGCCATCATCTCCAGCGTCTTCTCGCGGCGTTCCGCTTTAGTCAGCTGGGTATTGATCACCAGCGGCTCTTCCAGAATCTGACTCACCTTTTTACGCGGGTTGAGCGAGCCATAGGGGTTCTGGAACACGATCTGGATTTTCTGACGGCGCAGCTTCTGCGCCTGGGGATCGTGTTTCAGCAGATCCTGACCGTGCCAGTAGAGCTGCCCTTCGGTCGGGGTTTCAATCATCGTCAGCAGACGGCCAAGGGTGGATTTACCACAGCCCGACTCGCCCACGACCGCCAGGGTCTTGCCCCGCTCCAGATTAAAGGAGACGCCATCCAGCGCCTTAACCAGACGCTCCTGACCAAACAGACCCTTCTTCACCGGGTAGTGCTTCTTCAGATCAATCGCCTGCAACAGGAACTGATCTCTGGTTGTTTCATGACTCATACGTTGGTCTCCCGGCATCGTCCAGCGGATAGTGACACTTGGACTGGCGTCCTGGAATGGTGCGCAATTCAGGTTCCACCTGACGACAATGATCGGTCGCATAGGGGCAGCGTGGGTTAAGCAGACAGCCCGTCGGGCGGTCATATTTGCCCGGCACCACGCCAGGCAGCGAGGCCAGACGCGCTTTATCCGCCGCAAACTCCGGCAGCGCGCGCAGCAGCGCCTGCGTGTAAGGATGACGCGGCGCTTTAAAGATATCGCTCGCTTTACCGCTCTCCACCACCTGACCGGCATACATCACGATGATGTGGTGCGCGGCTTCCGCCACTAACGCCAGATCGTGCGTAATCAGGATCAGCGCCATGTTCTCCTGACGCTGTAACTCCAGCAGCAGTTCGATGATCTGAGCCTGAATGGTCACGTCGAGCGCCGTGGTCGGCTCATCCGCAATCAGCAGCTTAGGCCGGCAGGCGATCGCCATCGCGATCATCACACGCTGGCTCATACCGCCCGACAGCTGGTGAGGATAGACATCAAGCCGCGACGCGGGATCGGGAATTCCCACCTGGGTCAGCAGGTCGATTGCCCGCTGACGCCGGGTGCGTTTATTGCCGCCCTGATGCACCTTGATCGCTTCCATAATCTGGAAACCCACGGTGTAGCAGGGGTTAAGGCTGGTCATCGGGTCCTGAAAGATCATCGCCACTTCTGCGCCAACCAGCTGACGGCGCTCTTTTTCGGAGATGCGCTTCAGATCGCGCTGGTTAAACTCCAGCTTTTCCGCCATCACTTTGCCGGGGAAATCAATCAGCCCCATGATCGCCAGTGAACTCACCGACTTGCCGGAGCCGGACTCGCCGACAATCCCGACCACCTGGCCCTGCTCAACCTGATAACTGATGCGGTCAACCGCACGAAACGGTGCTTTGTCGTCGCCGAAATGCACCGACAGTTTGTCTACATTTAATAACGCCATCTCGGTGCCTCTTTACTGCTTGAGTTTCGGGTCGAGTGCATCACGCAAACCATCGCCCATCAGGTTAAATGCCAGCACGGTGAGCAGGATGACCAATCCAGGGAAGGTCACCACCCACCAGGCACTTTGCGCATACTGCAGCACGTCGGAGAGCATGGTGCCCCACTCCGGCGTTGGCGGTTGCGCACCCATACCGAGAAAGCCCAACGCCGCCATATCCAGGATGGCGTTGGAGAAGCCTAATGACGCCTGCACGATCAGCGGGGCAAGGCAGTTAGGCAGAATATTGACGAACATCTGACGCAGCATACCGGCACCGGCCACGCCGGAGGCGGTGACATAGTCGCGGTTCACCTCCACCAGCACCGCCGCACGGGTGAGACGGATGTAGTGCGGCAGGGCGACAAAGGTCAGCGCGATAGAGGCGTTGACGATCGAGGGGCCAAAGATGGCGACCAGCACCAGCGCCAGCAGCAGGCTGGGCAGCGCCAGCATGATATCAACGACACGCATGATGATGACGTCGACCAGGCCGCCAAGATAACCGGCCAGCAGGCCGAATATCACGCCGAAAATCAGCGACAGCACCACCACCAGGCAGCCCACCAGCAGCGACAGGCGCGCGCCGTACATCAGGCGCGACAGCACATCGCGGCCCACATCGTCGGTGCCCAGAATAAAGTTCCAGCTGCCCCCGTCCTGCCAGACCGGCGGGTGCAGCAGCGCATCGCGGAACTGCTCAGCCGGCGCATGCGGAGCCAGCACATCGGCAAAAATGGCGCACAGCAACACGATGATGATGTACACCAGGCCAATTACCGCGCCTTTGTTACGTTTAAAGTAGTGCCAGAATTCCTGAAACGGGGTCATCGGCTTGGGTGCAACGGTAACGCTGCCGGGATCAACAACAGACATGATGCCCCCTTATTTCTTGTGACGTATGCGCGGGTTCACCACGCCATACAGCAGATCAACCAGCAGGTTGACCAGGATAATCAGTACTGCCGTCAGCAGCACACCGCCCTGCACCACCGGATAATCACGGCGCTGCAACGCTTCAATCAGCCAGCGACCCAGACCCGGCCACGAGAAGATGGTTTCGGTCAGAATCGCCCCGGCCAGCAGCGTGCCGACCTGCAGACCGATGACCGTGACCACCGGCAGCATGGCGTTGCGCAGCGCATGCACCACAATCACCCGCATCCGCGTCAGGCCTTTGGCGCGCGCCGTGCGGATGTAATCTTCACCCAGCACTTCCAGCATCGCCGAGCGCGTCATACGCACAATCACCGCCAGCGGAATGGTGCCCAGCACGATGGCTGGCAAAATCATGTGCATGACCGCGTCATGGAAGTCGCCCGGCTCACCCCAGAAGAAGGTGTCGATCAGCATAAAGCCGGTCAGCGGCATGCTGTCATCCAGGAAGACGGTGTCGCCGACCCGCCCGGAAACCGGCGTCAGGTTGAGCTGCACCGAAACCAGCATGATCAGCATGATGCCCCACCAGAAGATCGGCATGGAGTAGCCGGTCAGGGAGATGCCTACGGCGGTGTGATCGAAAATGGAGCCACGCTTCACGGCGGCCAGGACCCCAACCGGGATGCCCACCGCAACGGCAAATATCATGGCGCAGATGCCGAGTTCCAGCGTCGCTTTGAAGCGCGGAACAAACTCATCCCAGACCGGGATGCGGCTCTTGAGTGAAACGCCCAGGTCGCCATGCAGTACGCCGTTGATGTAGTTCAGGTACTGTTTCCACAGCGGCTGATCCAGACCCAGCAGCGTCATTAACTGTGCATGACGTTCAGGAGAAATCCCGCGTTCGCCCGCCATGATCAGCACCGGATCGCCGGGGATCATGTGAACAAAAGCGAAAGTGAGTAATGTAATACCGATGAACGTTGGGATGACAAGGCCCAGACGTCGGAGTATGAACTGCAGCATAATCCGGGTTCTCTCTTCTCCGCGCGACCGTCGCCGCGAGGGTTGTTATTGCTTACATCTGACGATCGGGTAGGTCCGACCGCGACGCAGTCAGACTGCGCCTCTACCGTTTCCAGTAAAACAGGGAGAAAAAGCCGGGGCGACGCAGGGCCGCCCCGGAAAAGGCGACAATTATTCCTGAATGTCTACCTGAGCAAAGTAGTGTCCGCCCAGCGGATCGACTTTGTACCCGGTGACTTTCTTGCTGACCGGTTCGTATACCGTAGAGTGCGCGATCATCAGCGCCGGTGCCTGGTCATGCATCACAACCTGTGCCTGTTTGTAGTACTCGATACGCTTCGCCTGGTCGGCGGTGGCGCGCGCAGGCTGGATCTGATCCTCAAAGGATTTATCACACCAGCGCGAGTAGTTAGAGCCATCTTTCGCGGCTGAACAGCTGAACAGGGTCGCCAGGAAGTTGTCCGGATCTCCATTGTCACCGGTCCAGCCCATCATGACGGTCTGATGCTCACCCGCTTTGGCGCGTTTCAGGTATTCGCCCCACTCGTAGGTGACGATTTTGGCTTTCACGCCAATCTTCGCCCAGTCGCTCTGGATCATTTCCGCCATGCGGCGTGCGTTCGGGTTGTATGGACGCTGAACCGGCATCGCCCAGAGGTCGATGGAGAAGCCGTCGGCCATGCCCGCTTCTTTCAGCAGCGCTTTGGCTTTCTCAGGATCGTAGGCGTAGTCTTTGACCGCGTCGTTGTAGCCCCACATCGTTGGCGGGATCAGGTTTTTAGCCGGCTGGCCTGCACCCTGATAAACCGCGTCGATAATGGCCTTTTTGTTGACGGCCATGGTCAGTGCCTGACGCACTTTCAGGTTATCCAGCGGTTTTTTCTCAACGTTGTAAGAGAGATAGCCGACGTTCAGGCCAGCCTGCTCATACAGGTTGATGTTTTTGTCCTGCTTCATGCGTGCGATGTCAGCCGGGTTCGGATAAGGCATGACCTGGCACTCACCCTTCTGCAGTTTGGCGTAGCGCACTGACGCATCCGGGGTGATGGAGAAGACTAAGCGGTCGATTTTTGGCTTTTCGCCCCAGTAGTTCGGGTTCGCTTTGTAGAGGATGCGCGAATCTTTCTGGTATTGCAGCAGCTGGAACGGACCGGTTCCGACCGGGTTCAGGTCGACGTTTTGCGGCGTGCCGGCTTTCAGCATGTTGTCCGCATACTCTTTGGACAGGATAGAGGCGAAGTCCATGCCGAGGTCGGCGAGGAACGGCGATTCAGGGCGGGTCAGCACGAAGCGTACGGTGTTGTCGTCCACCTTCTCGATTTTGCTGATCAGCTTCGGCATATCCATGCCTTCGAAATATTCATAGCTGCCGCCGGAGACGCCGTGATAGGCGTTGTTTTTATCCAGCTGGCGCTCAAAGGTGAACACCACATCATCCGCGTTGAAGTCACGCGTAGGTTTGAAATCTTTGGTCGTCTGCCACTTCACACCCTTACGCAGGTGGAAGGTGTAGGTTTTGCCATCGTCGCTGACGTCCCACTTCTCTGCCAGCGCAGGATGCAGTTCGGTCGTGCCGACAGTGAACTCAACCAGTCGGTTGTAGATCTGACGTGAGCTGGCATCGTAGGTGGTGCCCGAAGTGAATAACTGCGGGTTAAAGCCTTCCGGAGAACCTTCAGAACAGTAGACCAGGGTTTTTGCCTGAACACCGGCGGCGACAGTCATAGCAATCAGGCTCAGACCGACCTTCAGCATCCCGGATTTAGCCAGGGAGTTGATCATGCTTTTGCTCCATTGTGATGTGATGTTGTGT
>Ga0157358_1000548_pt1 | contig 15713 bp, 10 predicted proteins | sample AttcapACBM2_FD_111484 | JGI IMG/M metagenome (GOLD analysis project Ga0157358, IMG submission 111484) | Fungus gardens microbial communities from leaf cutter ant in Botucatu, State of São Paulo, Brazil - Atta capiguara ACBM2 | ecosystem: Host-associated > Fungi > Mycelium > Unclassified ... | reverse complement strand
TTTTATTTTATTTTATTTTGGTTTTCATTTTCATTTTTATTATTTGGACTTAGGTAAAGAGTATAATAGATAATAATCACATATGTCACAGTCATAAATCACATGATTACATAACACAGAAAATATCATAAAAAGTTCTAAAATAGATGATATTATATAATATAACAATAATATATTAGCCTTATAAAAAGCATATAGACTTTAGATATTAGAGGTGTAAATAATAGACTTGATTCTTATTTATTTTATTTCTCTTTTATTTTTCCTTTCCATTTATTTTTAGACTTAAATGAAGAGTATAATATAACATCATACATAATAATCATACAAGTTACAAAGCATGATAGAACATGACATTTGTTATAGAGTAGTCACATATATCATAGTCACAGATTACATGATCACATAATACAAAAAATATAAAAGGTTCTAGAATAAATAATATTATACAGCATAACAATAGTATATTAGTCTTATAGAGCTTTAGAGTAGGTTAGTTATAATATATATACAGACCACAGTCTATAGTATATAAGGTAGATTAGTTTGTACTTGAAACTCTATCAAGTTTTCTTGTGTTACTCAATATAAGAGTTATCTTTTGTTTTACTGCTTGAACCTAAGTCATAACATAGTATATATAGATAAAGATAAATATATTATACTAAGGACTCCATCAAGTTCTCTTGTATTAACCCAATATAAGGTTTTTCTTTTATCTTAACACTTTGAGATTCAAGTCATAACAGTATAATAGTTATAAGATATATAATATATTATAGTTAAAGATAGTTGTTATGATCTTAAATCCTAAGAGTGGGATAAAAGAACAACTCTTGTATTGAGTAACACAAGAGAACTTGATAGAGATCCCTTTACAAACTAGTCTATCTTTTATACTACTACCAATGGTCCATGCTCACTACTGTGCACCCTACCCTAAATGACCATGTGTAGAACATGGGGTTAACATATGGTATTCATGTTGTATGATGTCATTTGTTCTAGAACCTTCTACTTTATTCTCCCAAGTCTTGTGACCAATATTGTGATCACACCATCAGATTGTGACTGATGTGACAGTGTGACAGATCACTTCTATCCCTAACCCTAACCATTCTAAAAATAGAAAAATGAAAAGTAAATCCAAAGAAAAATAAAAATGAGAAAGAAAAATAAAATAAACAAAGTTTACTTCTTGTGATCTTGATAATAGTAGACTTTAATATTTTTACTTCTTTTTTTATTTCTATTTTATTTTCTATTTATTTTCTTATTTTTAGACTGAGAGTTAGAGGTTAGTATAACTGTCACAAACTGTCACACAACATGACACTGTGTCACATATCTATTACATATTATAGTCATAGTTACCTAATTATATATTATATAAAAGAATATAGAAGATTCTAGAACAATAATATTATATAACATATTTACTACATATTGATCTTATAGATAACACATACTCTTTAGGGCAGACTAGGTTTAGTGTAACATAAACCATCAGTCTAGTGTATATAAGATAAACACTTTGTACTTGGAACTCTATCAAGTTTTCTTATATTAACTCTAATATAAGATTCTTTTCTTGACTTTACTCTATAAGTCTTGAATTGTAATATTAGAACTTAATACCTCTATTCCGAGATTGTCCAACACTGGGCCTTCTCATTGTCTTCACTTACTTTCTTATCATCTTCAACTGAAGGCAACACTGTCCAAAGTTAAGAAGAATAGCCAGACCCTAAGCTTAAGAGCATACTAGCTAGGCAGGAGAAGCTTAGCCATTCAGATTGTATTAAAGCCTACTAATGTCTTTTGAAGATATTATCTTTTGTAGGCATATTAGAATAATAGAAGCTCTGTGCTGTAGTGTTCCCTTGTGATCTGTCTATATAGGAAAATAGCAGTGATCCTTCAGATACTGTCTAGGATAAAACATCTTTCTTAAAACAAAAAATCATTTACAATTTAATTAGGGCAGTAGTTGGTAGTTTAGGTAGTCAGTAAATGGTATGAGATGGACAAGAAAAGTATCACTAGCATCTACAGAAATTGAGTTAAGCTCAGAATATGAATTGGAGAGGAAAATCAGCACTGGCTTCATCTTATCTCTTTATACATTCTTACCTCTCATACTACTACTACAATCATCATCACCAATACTAATTGATTTCCTACCTCTCTATTACAATATAAGTCAATATAGCTCAATCAGTTTGGAATAAGTAGTTTGACAGCAACAAGAGTAGATGGCTACCCTACAGATGGTGATAGCTCAAGCAGAACTAGGAGGAGAAGGAGTAGTGACAGCAATTCTCTGACCCAATACTAAGTCAAATATAGAAGTAGCTCAGCTACAAATGTTTGATAGGACTACAAGTAATATTTCTGGATTTTTGATGGTGTGTAAACTTTATATCAGGATAAAGATGAGGAATACAATAGTAAGAGAGCAAGTTCAATGGGTTTTGTCATATATGCAAGAAGGGTCAGCAGATACTTGGAAGGAGAACATCATGGAAGATTTAGAGAATAGGATTCTAATGTTTACAATAGTGGGAGAATTTCTCACAGATTTAAGACAAGAATTTAGTAGAAGAAATAATGAGATGATAAAGATAGCAGCATTGAAAAAAGTAGAACAAGAAAGTAAGATAATGGAAGAGTTTGTGTAGGAGTTTAGGAGGGCAGCAAGAGATAGTGGGTATGAAGGGAGGTTCTTAATAAAAGAATTCAGGAGAGAAATGAATAGAGTAATTAGAAAGAAGTTGATGGAATTGGAGTATTTCCTAGAAGTATCAAACAATGGTACAAAAAAGTAACTAATTTGGATAGATATTGGAGAAAAAGCAAAAGAGAGGAAGAGAGGTTAAGAGAAAGGAGGAAAACAGGAAATTTAACACTGGGAACAAACATTGAAAGAGCAAACAAACAAAAATTGCCATAGCCTCAAGTTTAGCTAAGAATACAGAAGATTAAATAGTAAGTGTTAACAGAGCCTGCTCTAATGGAGAAAATGGAGAAAACAAATGTGGTTATTATATACCTACATTAATAACAGATAGAGTTCATACCAAGATACAACTATATATAATGAATAAAGAAATCAGTTCCTCAAAGATTCTACAAGTGGATCTATGTCTTTAGAAAGAAAGCAAGTAAGAGGATGCTGACAAAGAAGGTGTGGAATTATATAATTGAGGTAAAGGAAGGATTTATGCTAAAGAAGGAAAAGGTATTACAACCTTAAGCTTGGCTTAGGTTGCAACTTAGGCAAGACTTAAGTAGAGAAGGGAAGAATGATCAATTGGTAAAGCATAAGGATACAGAAGAGTATCTATAGCTATATATACCTAAAGACTATGAAGATACAATATGTTAAGAAGTGGACATAATATGAGGAAAATATAAGGAGGCCTCTACTATTACATGAGGCACTGACTAATCATACAATAAGAAAAAGGTGAGGTGTAACATAAATGAGTCAGAGTTATGAAACAACCCCAACACATGTTGTCCATATAATAACCACCTGTGAAATATAAGATATTGATCATAACAAAAGATGTATCTATTGTCAAGGAAAGAAAGAAAAGAGGTGTACAAGTTCATTGAAGAACAATTGAGGAAAGAGTATATCAGACTCTTGAAGTTGCCTCAAACAGCACTTGTATTTTTTAGTAGGAAAGAACAGTAAGAAACATATGTTACAGGACTATTGGTATTTAAATTAATGAACTATTAAGAATAACTACTCTTTACCTTTAATTTCAGACATTGTAGAAAATATTGGTACTAAAAAAGTATTTACTAAGTTGGACTTATAATAAGGTTATAATAATATATGGATAAAGAAGAGAAATGAGTAGAAGACAGCATTCACAACATTACTGTAGATTCAAATAATCCTTCTGGAGTTCTTTGGACTTCAAATTCTCTAGCAATATTCCAGACAATAATGAATAAGATCCTATGGAACTTGATCAATACTAGGGAAGTAGTAGGCTTTATTGATGACATTATAGTAGGAATGAAAAAAGAAGAGAGACATGATGAAGTAGTGGAAGAAGTAATAAAGAGATTGGCAGAAAATAACTTATATGTAAAACCAGAAAAATACAAGTGAAAGATTAGGAAAGTAAGATTTTTAGGAGTGGTAATTGGACCTGAAGAAATCAAGATGGAAGAAGAAAGAGTTAAAGAAATATTAGAAAAGAGTCAAAGATATACAGAAGTTTTTAGAACTAGCCAACTACTACTAGCAGTTCATTAAAAATTTTATATCTATAACTAGACTATTGCATGACTTGGTAAAGAAAGATCAAAAGTGGAATTGGATAGAGAAGCAAGAGAGGGCATTTAAGAAGTTAAAGGAAAGATTCACAAAAGAACCAGTGTTAGTAGTACTGGACTTGGGCAAAAAAAAAAATAAGGATGGAAGTTAACACATCAAACTTATTACAAATTCAAAACCTTAGAGTTAGTCAAGAATAAGAACCTTGGAATGGATATTTACAAGAGAACTCAATGAAGTTCCAAGTATAAAACTATCTATCTTATATATGCTAGACTACTGGTCTGTACTACACTTCTATTGGCCTATCATAAAGGGCCACATGTTATCCTTAAGGTTAACATATATAGAACATGCTGTATAACATTATCTTATTCTAAAATCTTCTATAATATTCTATATTCTACATGATCATGTGTCATGTGACTGATGTGTAACATTTTGTGATAGTTACATGTGACACCATGCTCTAACTCTAAGTCCCAAAATATAAATAAATAGAAAATAATAATAAAATGTTGAGTCTATCATCTTTAATTTCAACAAGATAAGACTATACAATGAAAGAAGTATCATCCATAGAGTATGAAGATGAGAAATGGAGACTGGTAGCTTATCTCTCAAAATATCTCAATAAGACAGAGAAAAACTACAAGATCCATAGTAAGGAGATGTTAGCAGTGATTAGAAAATTGGAAAACTAAAGGCATTTACTAAAAGGTATAAAATTCAAGTTTGAGGTCTGGGCAGAGTACAAAAACTTAGAATATTTCATAAAAGCACAGAAATTAAACAGAAGACAAGTCCATTGGGCATTATATTTGTCAAGATTCAATTTCATCTTGAAACATATACTAGGAACAAAAATGAAAAAGATAGATGGACTAAGTAGGAGACCAGACTAGAAAGTAGGAGTAGAAAAGGACAATGAAAATCAAAAACTAATAAAAGAAGAATGAATTTATAGTTTAGCTAAAGTAGTAATAGAAGAATCTGAAGTAGATATATTAGAAAAATCAAAATAGCTAGAGGAAAGGACAAAGAAGTAGTTAGAGTAGTGGAAGAGATAAAAAAGGTGAAGGTAAAAGTATTAAGAGAGGATAAATAGCAAGTAGAAGGGAACTTGGTATTGAAAAAGGAAAAGATGTATATGTCAAAGAATGAGAAATTGAGAGTAGAAATAATCCAGTTACACTATAATATGCTAGCAACAGGATATGGAGGAAGGTAGAAGACAACAGAGCTGGTAACAAGGAATTACTAGTGGCCAAGAGTAACAAAAGATATAGGAAAATATGTAGATAGATATGATATATATCAGAAGATGAAGAATTGGATAGAGATACTAGTGGAGAAATTGATAGCAAATGAAGTACTGGAGAAGCCATAAATACATCTAACAGTTGACTTCATTACAAAGTTACCATTTGTAGCTGGAAATAATGTGATCCTAGTAGTGTATGATAGGTTGTCCAAGATAGCACACTTTGTTGCAATAACAAAGAGAACAATAGCAAAAGAGTTAGTAAGACTGTTTAGAGATAATGTATGGAAGTTACATAGTTTGTCAGAGAGTGTAATCTTGGATAAGAGACCACAATTTGTGGTAGAATTGACTAAGGAGCTAAACAGAATGTTGGGAATTGAAACAAAGTTGTCAACATTCTTCTATCCACAAATAAATAGACAAACTGAATATATGAACCAGGAATTAGACCAATCCCTCTGATTCTTTATAGATTATAGACAAAAAGACTGGCTAGAATAGCTAACAATAGCTGAGTTTGCAGTTAATAATAAGAAATATTTAGCAACTAAGGTATCTCTATTCATGACAAACTATAGTAGAAAATTGAGAATAAAAGTAGATTTTAGGAAAAAGAGAAAAGTAGAAAAGACAACAGAATTTGCAAAGAAGATAAAGAATGTACAGAAGGAAGCTGGAACAGTGTTAAGAAAAGCATAGGAGGAGATGAAGTAGCAAGCAAATAAGAGGAAGAGAGAAGCTAAGGAATGGAAGAAAGAAGATAAAGTAATGTTAAGCATAAAAGATCTAGTATTTAAGGAGTAATCTGTAAGAAAACTAATGGATCAATATATTGGTCCATATATTATTAATGAGGTAGTTTCTACTAATGTGATCAAATTACAATTGCTAACTTCAATGAGAATTCATCTGATTGTAAATGTTAGTTAAGTAGTATGATATAGAAAACACTAAATAAAAGGAAAATAAAGGGAGTAGTAAAGTACTTGATGTAATGAAAGAGGTTTACAGTGGAAAATAATATATGGGAGAAGGAAGATTTAGAGAATGCAAAAGAAGTAGTAATAGAGTTCAAGGGAAAGCTTAGTACAAAAGTAAAAAGATAAGAGAAGTTAGACTTAGTAGAAGAACAAGACTTTAGGAAAGGAAAGTTACTGTGGAAGTATATAGCAAAGATATTATATGAGTAGAACAATGGAAAGTGTGAAGAGAAATATTTGAGAAAGTTGGAGAAGAACTAGCAAAAATAGAAGTCAGTTTCTCTAGAAAAGAAACTCTGGAAGAGAGGTAATATCAGAGTTGAAGATAATAGACTCTATTTATTTTTATTTATTTATTTCATCTATCACATGTCACATTCATAATTATATAATTATATATCACACAGAAGATTCCAGAACAATGATATCATACAATATGTTTACCACATGTTGATCTTATAAATAATATATACTTTTTAAAGTAGACTAGGTTTAGTATAGTATGGACTATCAGTCTAGTGTATATAAGCATATTGTACTTAGAACTTTATCAAGTTTTCTTATGTTAACTCTAATATTTTATTTTGATTTTATTTTTATTTTTGGATGATGAAGAGGCATATGACCATGGTCACATGATGTGATGTTTCATAGGTCTGGAATATAGTAGAAGAAACTGGAATAATGATATTAAAGATATGGTTGTAGTATGTTTATCTTATGATAATAGTATGGTGGACTCATAGATGATACATGTAGTTTAGGGTAAAGCTTGTATTAGTAGTATACATAGTGTAGAAATACATTAGAAACTCCTTATTAAGTTTTCTTATGATCTCCATGAGATACTTCATTCTTAAGTTTGCTTAAGTAATCTATTGATCATCTTGACTAGTAGTTGCTACAATATAATATAAGGTTTTTCTTGACTTCATTGTATAAGATATTAAGGATCTTGATAGATTACAAGAGAACTTAACTATTCTATATACTTTACAATATTCTATCCTAATATCTATACAATAATTATAAGTTCAACATCTATATATTATAAAGCTGCTATACTATATGTTGTGGCAACCACTTATCACAATGACTAATGATCACACAAGCGAGTAAATCTCAAAGGTGGATATAATGTGGGTAGTTCACAAGAGAACTCAACAAGGAGTCTCTTCTTAATTAGAGTCCTATATATACAAAGTCCTCATGGTCCATGCTACTAATAATTAACCCTGCCCTTATGTCCATACTCCTTTCTTATGTTCACCTCAAGGCCACCATGTTGTATACATGTGTTCTAACGTCATCTTCCAGATTCTTCTACCACATTCTAGGCCTTATGATGTCACATCATGTGACATGTCATGTGACTGCAATGTCATGCCTCTTCATCATCCAAAAGAAAAGAAAAGAAAAAGAAAACAAAATCTCTATAAAGTCAGAAAATAAAAGAAAAAGAAAATAAAAATTGTTCATGTCCAAAGTATCCCATAACACTATAGCTATGCATCTCAACATTATTATTTCAGTATCTTTTACAAATTTCTATAGCATATAATTGTGATTATATACAATAATTTGAGAAAATAAAAATAAAAATAAAATAGATAAAAATAAAAGCAAAATAAAATATAAGAGTCCAGAATATATCATGACATAGTAAAGTTTGTGATCTTCTTACACAGACCCTCTAAATTATTTTAAAAAAAGTCCCACAGAAGTAAGCAACTAGTATAGAAGCATGGTTCTGTACTTTAATAACAAGAGAAATAAGTAAACACTGCTATTGAGATATTTCTATCTTTCTAGAGGGAAAAAAGCCAACAGTTAAAAGCAAATAAAGAATCTTTTAGAAAAGACATTAAGAACTTTACAAATAAACCTCTATTTCTTAAACTAGAATCAAATAATCAAACTTAAGGAAAATTTATTTATTATTATAGAATCTCAAGCTGATGCCATTGAAAACTTAAAGAAAGTAAAGTAAAACAACTGAATGATCAAGAACTACTGGCTAGACTTCTATACATGGAAAGATCTAACTGAATATAACAAGATTGCATTAGAAGAAACATTTAGAAAATAAGCTGACAAACCCTAGTGCACCAAAGCTGATGTCAAGAGCAGAGTAGAAGCCAATCCAGGAAACTGATGGATACAACTTACTAGTTAAGAACATCAATGCAATAGATGTTGATATAATGAAAAGATAAAACATTTTTTAACTATAAAAAGAAAGAATATATCACAGAGAACCCAAAAAGTACTTTAAGAGGAAAGTTAAGATAGGAAAATCAGTGGATGAGATGACAGAGAAGGAATTGAGAGAATTTTTGAAGAAAAAAATAAAGGTTTTTGAAAATAACAGAAAGCATATACTTATTTGGTATGCACTTATTTGTCTGTTAAAGTAATAGAGTTCAAGCTATATACCAATAAAGTAGTTGACAATGAAAGCTTAATCTATTTGAGTCCTAGACACTTTAGAAGAAGTAAAGAATACTTAGCAGAGTAGATAGCAAGGAAGATTAGAGAAGAAAATATTTGAGACAGTGAGAATACTGAAAACATAAGTCTACTTTTCTTAGAAAGATAAATGCTCAACAATCTAAGTTCAAAATTTGAATTAACTAACAAACCAAGATGTTGTCTTAGCTCTAAAATTAAGAAACAACAACTGGATATTAAAGTCTGACTTTTAACTCTTAATACTATGGAAATTTTTGATATAATAGCACTAGTCAACTCAAAATGTACAAACTTATGAATAAACCAAACATTTATAGAGAAGAAAAAGACTAATATGCATAAATATAGAAATTCAATTTTATATTACAATGTAAATTATATCTAGAATAAGACTAGAATAATTTCCAAATTTGTAGAAGTAAAACTCAAAATAGAAGACTATTTGAAGTGAATCCACCTAGTAGTAGTAAAACTAGGAAAAGTAAGCCTATTCCTGAGATATAACTAACTTCAGAAGTATAATCCAGTCATTAACTAGAACAAGCCCTCTTTATCATTAAAAAGATGTTACTTTTACTGTGTAAAACATTCTAGAATGAACTAGAGAAAGAGAAAGTAGAAAGAAAAGAATATAATGAACAAATACTGTTTATAGATATAGAGGTAGTAGTAGCTAGAAAAAAAGAGAAGAGCCAACTCCTACCATAAAGATCACAAAATCATGCAATTGGAACTGTTCCAGAAGCTCCACTAAAGGACTATAAGGTTTATCTACTGACAACCAAAGAGCAATAGAAACTTGATATATTTCATAAAGAATATTTCAAGTTAGAAAGGATGTAATCTTCAAAATCTCCATGTGTAATGCTATTTTTCTTCATAAAGAAATTAGATAGCTTTCTGTAAGGGGACTGGCTTTTCCAAGACTTTTCTCTTCTGCATTTTTTGGTTGATTCATGTTACATGATCCTTTTCTACATTTGCACTCATCTGCTCATCTGATTTTCTATACTCTAGACCCTATCAAGCTACACACCAATACTCCTAACTGTTTGGATATATTATTTAACTCTCTTTCTGGTACTCCCTTGCTCTTCTGCAATACTCTGTGGTCTTCCAAAGTTTTCTAATATCATCTGTACATGTGTATATTTGTTTTCCCATACTCCAGAAGCACCTGCTAAACACTTTGGCTCTCTTCCAATTTTGTTTCTCTATCCTGAACTGTTTCTGATTACTTAAGTATCATTATTCCTTGCTTATATCAACAGAATTCTGACACATTAGAATGGACCTGTTAATATATAGAGTAGTTATCACCTTCAAGAATCTCTATTCTGTTTTACTAGGATTTCTTGGAGATAAGTGTATAGTTTAGTATTTCTTGGACAATAGACTTAGAATTTCCTAGAGATTTGAAGTGTTTTGCTCTTCCTTCCAGTTGCCCTAATACTTTCTGCAACTAGTCAAGATTACTAACAACTGAATAAAATTACAGTGAAAAACAAGTATTCTCTGATCAACAAAATTAAAGCTAACTACTTCACTAGACTTAACATCCAATGGTAATATAATAATGTAATAAGAAGAAGAAGAATGAGTGGAAAGTAGTCTTCAAGACTAATAGAGGGCTATTTAAACCACTGGTTATATATTTCAAACTATGTATCTTACCAACAATCTTTTAGCTAATAATGGACTTCTTATAAAAGCTCATAAATACAGAAAAGCTTGTGGTTTATATAAACAACATTCTAAAATTTTTACCAAAACCTTAGAAGAATACTGTAATATTGTTGATTGAGTGCTTGCAATCCTAGAATAAACTAATACTACAGTCTAAAAAGTACTTGTTCTACTAGACATAAATTAGCTATTTAGGTGTTATAATTTTCAAGAGTATGTTGAAGTTGACCTGATTAAGACAAAAGAAGTTTCAGAATGGCCAGAACCTAAGAATAAGCAAGAAGTTCAATAGCACTTAGAATTCTGTAACTTTCATAAATATTGTATTGACAAATTTGTCTACATAGCAAAACTAACAAATTTGACTGGAAAGAAGGTATCATAAGGCATATGACTGCAGTCATATGATGTATTATATAACATTACATCATAAGCCTAGAATTCAGGAAAAGGGGCTAGAAGAATGATGTTGAAATGTATGTCTATCACAAATGAGCTACTCACTAGTTGTGATACTTGAACTTAGTGGTGTTTCAGAGGTTCATTATAAGAAGATAATGATAATAAGTGATGAGTAGTATCAACAGAAATAATTGATGTTGTTAAGTCTGAGGTCTAGTCCTCAGACACAAAGGTATATATACAAAAGAGTGATAGTCTATGCACAAGCTGTTGCCATCACATGATCAAAACTCATATCTGATGGGAGCTATCATCTGTCATAGCAGCTATCAGGCTAATTTTAAAAGATAACTAATTATGTTATTACATTGATATGCTTGTATTTCTATTAATACTTATTGCTATATAATATACTATGAATCATTGGAAACTAATTGATGAGCACTTTCCAACGCAAGTTCAATCATGCAAATCCGTTCAGCTGTTCATGAGATATTAGCAAATAAAGCTTTTACAGTTACTGATGACCTGATATCTCAGTTATTTGTTGTTGCTTTTTGCATCCTGCATATGTGCAGATAGCTCTCATTTGGGGCTTTCCAGTGCAACTTAGTTTGTGGAAATCGGTCTACTTGTTGTGGAGATATGAGCTGAATGAAGTTTGTGACAATATCTATGGTATATTCACCTTATGGTATACATATGGTACACTCATGGCTGATATATGGATATTAGGATAGGGCTATTTATCACTAGCATGAACCATATATCTATAGTATAAAACTACTTAGTGTGCTATTGATTATTTTGGTCAGTAGTTGCCATAACAATAGAACTCAACTACTCTTAGGGACATTACATCATGTGGTCTCCTTTGTCTTACTCTTTATCCATTCTCAGTGTATGACTGGCATGGTCAATTGCCACAAACTTCATATAACTAGACCTTAGGCTTAAGAGATAGATAGCAGCCACTGAAAGATTGTTGTGGATAGTGTTGACCAGGCCAATATCTAGACATACTCATTGTTTAATTGGGCAGTGTTCTAGTAGTGTACTTGTTGTTTTTGTGTAGTAGCCTTATGCTGAAGGTTCATTGTGATCTTTCTACATGGAAAAACAATGTTGTCCAGTAAGGAAGCATCTAAATTAGAGATTCTCTTCTTAGAAATATTAGTATAACAGTTCAATTAGGGCAGTAGTCAGTAGGAAAGTAGATAGATAGTTAGTAGATAGTATGAGATCAGGTAAGAAGAATACTAGCTAGCACTTATAAAGGAATTTTTATGGAAATATTGTTTTTTGGTTGTCAGATACCATGACAACAATGTTTGATCAAATAGATGAATTAATGAGAGAAGTAAAAGGAGAGAAAGTGATGATAATGTTAAAAAAGCAAGTAAGGAAGAATAGAGAAATAATAGTAGAGTTGACAAAACAAGTAATGGCAATAAAAGAGAAGAAGAGCAGAGAAGAAGAAAGGAAAAATAAGAGAAAGAGGAAAGAAAGAGGATAGATGATAAGTAGAGAAAAGTCGAAAAAATAATAAGAAAAGAGAAAAGGACAGAAAAAGAGTGGAGACAATAAGAAGCATGGGAAAAAAAAAGAGGCAAATAGAGAAAGGGTAATGACAGAGAGAAAGTGTTTTGTTTGTGAAGGTTTTGGGCACATTGCCTGGCATTGTAGAATAGAAGGGAGATTGAGAAGAATAAAAAAGTAGAAGTTGGGGGACCAGAACATTGGTTCTCAAGTAATAAATTCGAAGTCTTGACAAGTAGAGTGATGCAAGCAGAAATTTCCAGCAAGAGATCAGAAAAGAAGGAGAAATTGTTGAGAGAAGTAATGGTGAAGATAGGATTGAAGCAGGAAGATAATGAAGATAAGATTACTGTGGAGGTGTTATTAGACAGTGGTATGACAGGATTGGTGATAAGTTCAGAGTTTGTAAGAAAGAACAAGTTTAAGAAGAAGCTAAAGAGAGTGATATACGTGAGAAATATAAATGGTATCTTTAATCATAAAGAACCAATTGAGCATATGACAGAAGTTAAATTATTTTATAGAGGATATAAGAAGAGAACAGAGATAGATGTGATAGAAGAGTAAAAGTAGAGCATAATATTGGGAATACTGTGGCTAGTATGCCACAATCTAGAAATTGATTGGAAGACTGGAGAGGTGAAAGATAATAAGGTAGTGAAAGTGGTGGAAAAAATGAAGAAGGCTAGGATTATAAAGTATTGAGAAATGATAAGTGGTAGATTAAGGACAAATTAGTATTAAAGAAAGAGAAAGTATATGTTCTAAAGAATAAGAGTTTGAGGTTGGAGATTATTCAGCTACATCATAATATACTGATAGTGGAACATAAAGAATAGTAAAAGATAATAAAACTAATCACTAGGAATTATTAGTAGCAAGGAGTTACAAAGAAGTGGGAGGATATAATTAGTATCAGAGAATGAAGGATAGGACAGAAATACTAGCAGGAAAATTGAGATTAAACATAGTGCCAAAGAAACCATAGCAATATATATCAGTGAACTTCATTACAAAGTTACTAGTATTCAAAGATTATGATTTAATTTTGGTAGTATGTGATAGGTTTTTGAAAATGTCACATTTTATAATAACAACAGAAAAAATAATAACAGAAGAATTAGCAAGGTTGTTTAGGAATAATATATAAAAGTTACATAGATTATTAGAGAGTGTAGTTTCAGATAGAGGTCTACTATTACAATTCAAACCTCAAAGTATTAAAATAAGAAAGAAACCTTATATTGGATTAATAGAAGAAAACTTAATAAAGTTCGTAAGTATAATCTATCTATCTTATATATGCTGGGCTTATGGTCTATGCTATATTAAACCTAGCCTATTCTAAAGAGCATGTGTTTGCCTTAAGATTAACATGTGTAATATATACTATATAATGTCATTGTTCTAGAACCTTTTATAATGTTCTATATAACATGTAATTATATGACTGTAATTGTGACTGTGTCATGTGATATGTGACCTATGTGTAACAGTTTGTGATATTATACTAACCCTAACTTTAAGTCCAAAATAAAAAGATAAATAGAAAATAAAAATGAAAATAAATAGAGTTCACTGCCTTTAACTCTGACATCTACAGTTTGTAGCAGAGTTGATAAAAGAGTTGAACAAGATGTTAGAAATAGAAACAAAGCTATCAACAGCTTTTTATTCACAAATAGACAGACAGATAAAGAGAACAAATCAAGAGTTAGAATAGTACTTAAGAATGTATATTAATTATAAATAAAAAAACTGGTCAAAATAGCTAGCAACTACAAAGTTCACCTTTAACAACAAAATACATATAGCTATAAAGTTATCACCATTTCAAGTTAACTATGGAAGAGAACTAAGGATGGGCTTTAAGATAAGAGAAAAGTGGAAGTATGTAAAAGCAGAGGAATTTGTGAAAGAAATAAAAAAGATATGTAAGAAGATGAAAGCAACATTAAAGAAATTATAGGAGAAGATGAAAAAATATGCAGATAAAGATAGAAAGAAGACAGTAGAGTACAAGACAGGAGATAGGGTATTGTCAAGGACAAAATATTTGATGTTGTAGATGAAGAAGTTGATAAAGAAGTTTGTAAAATCATATAAAATAAGAAAAATTATATCAGAGAATACAGTAAAGTTGAAGTTACTAATATCAATGAAAATTTACTCAGTGGTTAATATAAGCAGAATAGTATTGTATTAAGAGCAAATAGAGAAACAGAAAAAGATCCCACTATTATAACTTAAGCTTTGTGCTAAGCAAAAGACATACTCTTGTATTGAGTAACACAACAGAACTCAATAGAGAACTCTATACAGAAACATCTACCTTATATACTAAACTATAATAGTCTGTGCTACTACTTTCCAAGCCTATCCTAAAGACCATGTATTTACCTTAAGGTGTCAGGTGTAGTTCATACCAGGGCAGAAGTCCACAGAATAGACTCAGAGATGAGCAGACTTGTGGAATGACCTTGGCTTCAGCTTATGTGCTGCACCATCTGTCTGCTGCATGGTCACAACTTCAGATGAAGGGAAGAAAGTCTGAGTGGAAGTGAGTACTGATTGGTGTGTCGCCATTGAACACCAGAGGTTAAGTTCAATAAGAGTTTATCTTTGTCGATTATCAGACTAGCAAATTACAGTGTAACTACTAGTCTTATATACAAACTGATAGTATAGGAGATGCTTGGGGTTTCATTGGTAAAACCCCTATTATCCCGAGCAGAGGTTTCAGTGTTGAGACACTAACAGGAGTAACTCCATCATAGAAGACCAAGTTGAATAGGAGTATCTCTGCTATGGAAGACAGAATATCTGGAGGGTTGCAGCACTGCCATGAGACATGTTGCAAGAAAGGTGGCCGCTGTGGAAGGCAGGCTTGTATGATTTGGAGGTGACTCCACCGCTGGGATGTATTTCCAGATGAGTGGACTTGTATATGACATAAGGCCAATATATGTTCTACATGTTGTTATAATATTATCTTTTCCAGAATCTTCTACATTGTTTCCTTGTATCATGTGAGCATGTGACTTTTGTGACTGTGTCATGTGACTTG
>Ga0157358_1000546_pt1 | contig 15728 bp, 19 predicted proteins | sample AttcapACBM2_FD_111484 | JGI IMG/M metagenome (GOLD analysis project Ga0157358, IMG submission 111484) | Fungus gardens microbial communities from leaf cutter ant in Botucatu, State of São Paulo, Brazil - Atta capiguara ACBM2 | ecosystem: Host-associated > Fungi > Mycelium > Unclassified ... | reverse complement strand
TGTAGCATGGACCACATGTAATTTATATAAATAGAGGAGCAATGCAGCAAGGGCTCCTTGTCGAGTTCTCTTGTAATCCCCACTACTAGATAGCCTACTGAGAGCTTTGCTGAAGTCAGCATATCACGAGTGCTGTTCCAGTGAGTGGTTGCTACAACACATGAGGTCAACATGTGTTGTACATGTTGTATGACATTATTATTCTCAAACCTTCTATCATATTCTATGTGACTATATGACTATATGACTGTATGACCATAACATCACTTTTAACCCTAACCCTAGATCCAAGAATAAAGAAAAAAAAGGAAAAAGAAAAATTAAATTAAATAAAAAAGCTAGAGTCTAAAATTTGCATATCTAACACTGGTTATTATTGCAAAATTCTCAATAAACTGCTGATAGTAGTTGGCTAGCTCCAAGATCTTCTATATGTCTTGAAATCCTTTTGGAGTTGGCCAGTCCAATACTTCCTTCATCTTTTCTTCTTCCATCTTAATTTCTTCTAGCCTTATTACTACTTTTAAAAATTCTACTTTCTTTATATTTCACTTTCACTTCTCTAGTTTCACATATAAGTTATTCTCTACTAATTATTTTACTACTTCTTCTACTACTTCATCATGTCCCTCTTCTTCCTCTGTTCCCACAATTACATTGTCAATGAAACTTGCTACCTTCCCAGTGTTAATCAAGTCCCAGAGGATCTTGTTCATTATTATTTAAAATGTTGCTGGAGAGTTTGTGAGTCCAAAGAACACCACAGTTGGTTCAAATGACTCTTTCAGAGTCATAAATGCTACCTTCCCCTCATCTCTCTTCTTTATCTATATATTATTATAGCTCCATCTCAAGTCCAACTTCATAAATACTTTCTTAGTACTAATGTCTCTACAATATCTGAAATTAAAGGTAAAGGATAGTTATTCTTAATAGTCCATTTGTTTAAAGATCTGTAGTTCTGAACCATTTTCTTCTTACTATTCTTTTTTCCTACAAAGAATACAGATGCTGTTTGAGGTGACTTTGAGGGTCTAATGTACTCTTTCCTCAATTGTTCTTTAATGAACTCATGTATCTCTCCTCTTCTTTCCCTTGACAACAGATACATCTTCTCCTTCTTTGGCACAAACCCTTCCTTCACCTCTATTATATGATCTCACAACTTCATTATTAGCATTTTTTCACTTGCTTTCTTTCCAAAGACATAGATCCATTTGTAGAACCTCTGAGAAACTAATTTCTTAGCCTCTTTTTTGGACTTTGCTGCTTCCTCTTTCTCATCCCAAATTTCCCACTCCTCTGCTACCTCCTTTACTTCCATTGTCTTCTCCTTTTTAGTTTTTTGTCTTTTTTCTTTCTTTCTCATTCTTCTGCTCCTTCTCTTCCTTTTTTCCTTCTTCCTTCTTTTTTTCTTTTTTCTTTTATTTTTACCACTTCAGTTTTTCCTGCTTAGCTCTCTACTATTTCTTATACTCCTCTGGACATCTTGTTATCTTCACTTTTTCTATTCTCCAATCAATCTCAGGATTGTAGCAAGCAAACTATGGCATTTCTAAAATTACACTCTACTTTTGACTACTAATCACATCAATCTCTGTCCTCTCTCTATGTTCTTGGCAATAAATGTTGACTTCTACTATATACTCAATATATCCTTTCTTGTTGAAGGAACTATCAACATTTCTCACATATATTAATCTTTTTATTTTTTCCAACTTGAACTTCTACTTCTTTGCAAACTCCAAACCCATAATTAATACTATCACTCTACTATTCAACAATGTCTCTACTGTTACTTCTTCTTACATATCAATTCTCTCTAACTTATTTACTGTTACTTCTTTTAGCATATTCCCATTGTTCAGGTCATAGCAGGATATATTATTCATTATTCTACTGATTATTGCAAACATATTATTACTAGAGTTTATTCAAGGACTACTAGACTCTCTTCTCCATTTAAATTAGCTATATTGTTCACATTGTTCCTATATTCAAGTCTTCTTCCTCATCACACAATTTTCCTTTTCCTATAATTTCTAGCAATATGACCAAAATCCCTACAACTATGACAATTTCTCTTTCAATCTATATCCATAGCATATGGGACATACTTAGGTACAAGCTCTGTTTATCAATTTGGGCTCACCATGACTGCATTCATTCCTTCAACCCTCTCTATTGGAGTAGACCTTGCTAGCACCCACTATTAAGAAATATCCTACCTCCTCAGCCAAATTTGAGGCTATAGCATCTGTTGCCATTGTGTTTCTGTATTTTATCTTGATGCTGAAGGCCCCATTTCTCTCTTACTCCTCAACCTCTTCTCTTTTTGTCTACTCTCTCTCTAATGCTTATCTAAATTCATTACTCTTTCATACTATTGTTCTATGCTTCTGAGAGGTCTTTCTGCTTTCTAATTGTCCTGTTCATTTCTTTTTTGAATTCTTTAATCAATAGCCTCCCTTTATATTCACTTTCTCTTGCTGCCCTCCTGAACTCTTGTACAAACTTCTCCATTGTTTTACTCCTCTGCTTTATCTTCTTTAACTTTCAATGTTTCATTATATTTCTCACTGAATGCTTCCTTCCAATCTGCCAAAAACTTCTCTACTATTTCATAATTCAAAAGTTCTCTTTCTAAATCTTTTATTATATTTTTCTTTCAAATGTCTGCTAACTCTCCCTACACACAGAATAAAATCTATTACATCTACTCTTCTACTGCCACATTCCTTATTCTTATTCTAATATAAAGCTTGCATACCATTAAAAACCCTGAAACCTTGCTTGTCTCCCCATTAAATGTTTGTGACTTAGCTACTTCTATGTTTAATCTAGTGTTGGGTCTAGGAGCTCCTACTACCACTCTCACTACTCTGCCAGAGTCTGGAGTTGCACTTACATGTTAGTGATTTACTTCTAGTACTACTAGATTAAATGTTCCACTTGTATTAGGTTAAGTTGACTCATATTGTTATAAATAGGTAGTAAATCAATTAGAGATGGTAATAATGATGGTAATGGTGGTGTAAGAGAAGAAGAGGTATATAATGGTAAAGAAGAGGTGCTAGTGCTAGCTTTGCTCTCAAAATCATATCCTAAACTTAATGCTATTTCTATAGGTGCTAGTAGATTTTCTTCTTGTCTCACCTCATACTATCTACTAACTATCTTGCTTACTGACTACTGCTCTAATTGAATTTGTAAACAAATATCCCTAAGGAGAGAATACCTACTCTAGATGGTACTATAAGAGTTTCTACTATTCTACTGTATAAACTAATCACAAGTAGACTAGTAGCATAGAGCTACTACACAAAAAACTAACTAACACATCTAGAAAATATGCTATATCTACGAAGTACTAGTAAGCTTTAATACAAGATAAATAGCCAAGCTTCTTCTATCTGGCTAGTATATCTCTTATGCCTTGAGCCTGTTAATTCTTCTTGACTAAAGAATAGTGTTATCTCTTGGTCAAATATGATAAGAGAATAAAAGAGAAAAGGCCCTGAGCTAGGTAGTTTCAGAAAAGGAAATCAAGTTCTAATGTTATAACTCAAGACTCAGTAATAAGTCAAAAAAAGAACCTTGTATAGGATTTATACAAGAGAACTCAATGAAGTTTCTAAGTATAATCTGTCTACCTTATATACACTGGGCTTATAGTCCATACTATACTAACCTAGCCTATCCTAAAGGACATGTGTCTGTCTTAGGGTCAATATGTATAATATATACTATATAATATTATTTGTTACAGCTCAAAGCCCTTAAAGTTGGACAATAAGATAAAAATCTTGTATTAGGATTTAACACAAGAGAACTTGATGAGGAGCTTTGTACAAAATTGTCTACCTTTATATACTACTGGCTCATGGTCTGTACTCTACTACTTTAGCCTGCCTTAAGTGACCATGTGTTTGCTTTAAGGTCAACATATATTATATATGCTATATAATGTCATTATATTAGAATCTTCTATATTCTTCTGTCATGTCCCTGTGACTGTGACAAGTCATATGACAGTGTGACCTGTAACCAACTCATTACATTAGCCCTAACCCTTAGTTCAGAAAATAAAAATATATATAAGAAAAATGAAAAGATGTTAGAAAAAACTTGAGTCTAGGCTTTACAACTCTGACATTATTGTTTTAGAACCTTCTATAATATTCTTTGTGACTCATAACAGATATGTAACACTATATCACATTGTGTAATATCATACTAAACCCTAACCCTAAGTTTGAAAAATAAAATAAAATAAAAATAAAAATAAATAGAGTTCACTATCCTTAACTCTGATATTCTAATCTTGTCCTCCTATTAAGTCCTAGAGAGACTTGTCTATTCTATAGTACTTTTCAATAAGCTCTCAAAGTACTTTCTCAATAACATTCAGAACTCTATGTTACATTCTGTCTTCCATTCTATATTTATTCCAACCCACAGATAAACTCTACTTTCTTATCTATACTTCCCAATCTTTTCTGGTATAGATTATATATTTCTATTCTATCTCAGATGTTCTTGCTAGTCTAAGTCAACTTTATAAATCTCTATCTCCTAACATCTGAGGATTACTAGAAATCAGGGTAACTTGCTTAGTAGTTATATTCCAGATAACTACCCTAGATATACTAACTAGTATATAATCTGGTAGTCTATACTGTGGTAGTCATTCTAAAAACTAGCACTCTTTTTCCAGTGTTAGCAACAACATACCTTACTACCTTCTGGTAGTTTTCCACCTGCTAAGTCTCTAAGTCCTGATTTAAAATATGTGATCTATATAACTAGTAGAGGTACAGATCATTCTGATTTGCCTTCTGTGTTCTTAGATAATATATAACTTGTTCTGGACTTCTGAGATGCTCTTCCAGATCTTGGATAATGAGATGTGAACTATATCTAACAATGTGCTTTCTATAAGACCAACATGTTGTTACTATATTATATAACATCATCTATTCTAGAAATCACACTTCTTTGCCTAAGTTCAAAATGAAGAAAATAGAAATCAAGTCTAATAAAAATAAATGAAAATGAAAATGAAAAAATAAAAGAGAAAGAAATTGAAAAAAACTAAGTCCATTATTCAAAACTCTGACAGTTATAGAGGATATATTATAAAATAACACCATTATAGAAGACAGACTTTTATTGGTATTAGAAATAGGATAATATTGCTACAGAGAATAGGTTTTGATTGATTGGACTTAACATATAACAGTATTCCTCTCTTAGAACTGAGCTTTTGAACTCCTATTCATTTTACCTAAAAAATCTGTGATGATGTCTAAGTTAATATAACAAAAGAATTCTTTTTTTCTTCTTTTTATTTTTACCATTACATTATCTTCCCAATTTCCCTCAATATTAAAGCTTGATGCTAAGATTTTTAAGCATCAGCTTGAAGACATGAAGAGACAGCACAACAAGGAGCAATATCTTTCAGCTCACCTAAAAGAAGTAGTAAGAGAATAATGTACTGAGCAGATAGCCAAGAAGGTTAGACTGGTAATGAAGGCCAAAAAAAAAGATGTAGCTGTATGGAAAAGAGGTAGTAAGAAAAGATGGTTTTGGCTAAGAGGTCCAATATTATGGAGAATGTTAAGATTACTCTAATTGTGGAGACAAAGTATAAGAGGGTTCTCAAGATCTTCTCAGAAAAAGAGACTAGTCTGCAGCTAATAAAGAAGATAAAAGTAAAGTAAACAGAAAAGAGCCAGTCAAGATAAGAGGTGAAAACTCCTATAAGAGATATGTACATACCTAGCATAAGTGTTTAATATATCATAGTAGGTAGATAGTAAAGTCTATTATTATTTTTATGAATTTTACTGAAATTTCTTCTATAGTTAATTCTTGGCCTGTATGGAGTATATCATATTCAAACACAAGTGTATCCCTTTTCAAGATAACACTAGTGGTAAAAAAGCAAATCCTATCTATAGCAGAGTGTTAGATATAATTCACATCTTGTTATCTGAGATCTGGTAGAATACCTTGAAAGATATTGCTCCTTGTTGTGCTGTCTCTTCATGTCTTCAAGCTGATGCTTAAAAATCTTAGCATCAAGTTTCTTTGAACTAACTAATTCTCTAGTGATATTTTAAATAATGGTAAACAAGATCCTATGGAACTTGATCAACACTGGGGAAGTAGTAAGTTTCATTGATAATGTAATTGTGAGAACAGAAGAAGAAGAGGGGCATGATAAAGTAGTAGAGGAAGTAGTAAAAAGATTAGCAGAAAACAACTTGTATATGAAACTAGAAAAGTCTAAGTAGAAGGTAAGAGAGATAGAACTCTTAGAAGTGGTGATAAGACTAGAAGAGATTAAAATAGAGAAAGAGAAGGTAAAGGGAGTATTAGACTGGCCAATTCCAAAAGAAGTTAAGAATATACAGAAATTTTTGGGACTCATCAACTACTATCAGTAGTCTCTCAAAGATTTTGCAGCAATAGCTAAACCTTTACACAACCTAGTAAAGAAGGATTAGAAGTGGTATTGGATAGAGAAACAAGAGAAGGTATTTAAAGAGTTGAAGGAGAAGTTTACAAAAGAACTGGTGTACTGATGTACTGATGTTAGTGGTACCAAACTTGGATAAAAAATGAGAATGGAAGTAGACATATCAGATTATGCAACAAGAGGAGTATTATCTATGGAATATAATGATGGATGATGGAAACCAATGAATTTTCTCTCAAAATCTCTAAATAAGACAGAGAAAAATTATGAGGTTTATAATAAGGAGATGCTGGCAGTGATAAGAGGATTGGAAAACTGGAGACATTTGTTAGAGGGTACAAAGTTCAAGGTCAAGGTCTAAACTGACCACAAGAATTTAGAATATTTGATGAGAGCACAAAATTTAAATAGAAGACAAGCTTGTTAGGCATTATATCTGTCAAGATTTAACTTTATCTTGAAACATGTACTAGGTACAAAAATAGAAAAGACAAATGAACTTAGTAGAAAACAAGACTGGAAAGTAGGAGTAGAAAATGACAATAATTCTCAGATTCTAATTAAAGAACAATGAATTCATAATTTAATAGAAGTAGTAATAGAAGGACCTGAAGTAGATATAATAGAAAAAATGAAAATAGCTAGAGAAAAGAACAAAGAAGTAGTTAGAGTAGTAGAAGAGATGAAAAAGGCAAAAGTTAAAGTATTGCAAGGAAATGAATGGTAGATAAAAGGGGATTTGGTGTTGAAGGAAGAAAAAGTCTATGTACCAAAGAACAAGATATTAAGGGTAGAGATAATCCAGTTACACCATAATATGCTGGTAGCAGAACATAGAGAAAGATGGAAGACAACAAAGTTAGTGATGAGAAACTATTGGTGGCCAGGAGTAATAAGAGATATATGTAGAGGGCTGTGATATATATCAGTGAATGAAGAATAGGATGGAGGTATCAGTGGGAAAACTAAAGCTAAGTGAAGTGCTAGAGAAATCTTGGATGCATTTGATGGTAGACTTTATTACCAAGTTGCTGTTAGTAGCTGAAAAAGATACAATTCTAGTAATGTGTGATAGGTTGTCCAAAATGACACATTTTGTGGCAACAACAGAAGAAACATCAGCAGAAGGGTTGGCAAGATTGTTTAGAGATAATGTGTAGAAATTGCATGGGTTATCAGAGAGTGTGATGTCAGATAGAAGACTGTAGTTTGCAGCAGAGTTAACAAAGAAGTTGAATAGAATGTTAGGAATAATATCTCAAGTTCTTTGTGGATTATAGACAAAAGGACTGGCCTAAATGGTTAGCATTGGTAGAATTTGCAATAAACAACAAAGTACATTCAGCAACTAAGGTATCTCTGTTTATGACAAACTATGGTAGGGAATTGAGAATGGGAGCAGATATTATAAGGAAAGGAAAAGTAGAGAAAACAATGGAATTTGCAGAAAAAATGAAGAAAGTATATAAGAAGACTAGAGTAGCATTAAAGAAAGCACAAGAGGAGGCTGAAGCAGCATTAAATGAAGCACAAGAGGAGATGAGGAGACAAGTAGATAGAAGAAGAAAGAAGTGGAAGAATGGAAGAAAATAGAGTAATTTTGAGTATGAAGGATTTGGTATTCAAAGAAAGACCAGCAAAAAAGCTAGTGGACCAATATGTAAGTCCATATTTCATTAACAAGGTAGTTTCTACCAATATGGTCAAATTACAACTGCCCACTTCAATAAGAATTCACATGGTAGTGAATGTTAGTTGTTGAATAGTACAATACAAGAAATAAGTGGAGGAACAAAAAGTGGAAGAAGTGAAACCAGTGGAGGTAGAAGGAGTCAAAGAATAAAAGGTGGAAAAAATCCTAAATAAAAGAAAAATAAGAGAATTTGTGAAGTATCTGGTATGGTAAAAGGAGTTTATGGCAGAGAATGCTATCTACAAAAGGGAAAAAGACTTAAAAAATGCAAAGAAAGTAGTAATGAAATTTGAGAAGAGGATGAATGTAGAAGTAAGAAGACAAGTTGGATAGGGCAGAAGAAAGAGATTTTAGAAGAGAAGAGTTATCCAGAAAATACACAGCAAAGATGTTATACAGGTGGAATAACAACAAGTTTGAGGACAAGTTTTTGGAAAAAAACTAGCACAAATAGAAGTCAGTTTCTCCAGAGGAGAAACCTTGAAGAAGGGGTAATGTTAGAATTGAAGACAATAAACTTAACATTTATTTTATTTTATTTTATTTTTATTTCTATTTATTTAATATTTTAGGACTTAGAGTTAGAGGTTAGCATGATGTCATATATGACTTCACAAACTGTCACTACATGACTTAGTGTCACACATCTGTTATACATCACACAATCATGTGACACATAAAACATTTTAGAAGGTCCTAAAACAAGATAATACTATATAGTATATTCTAAACATATTGATCTTAAGAATAATACATGGCTCTTTAGAGTAGGCTAATGGAAGAGTAGCATGGACCAGTAGTCTAGCATATATAAGGTTGACAGTTTTATACTTAGAGCTTCATTGAGTTCTCTTGTGTAATACTTGTACAAGATTCTTTTTCTTAACCTACTCTAAGATTTTGAGATTGTAATAGGTTATTTAAACTAATGATCATGTTTTTTGACAAATTAAATGGCCACATTTTAGACTATAATAAACAAGTTGCTAAGAAACTTAATAATGTATTAGTGGAAATGGAAATTGAAAAAAAAACATGATGAATTAGCAGAAAAGGTTTTGACAAGAATAGAGATGATATGTAAAGTGTAAATAGAAATTGAGAGAGGTAGAAGTTGTAATAAGATTAGATAGGATAAAGATAGAGAGAAAAAAGTGAAGGCAGTGTTAGATTGTATCAGAATTGTAAACAATGGACTTAATTTCACTTTTTTTATTTTTCTTTTCTTTTCTCATTTTCTTCTATAGGTTTTATATTACTTTTCTTTATTTTTGGACTTAAATGAAAGTGTGATGTAATGCCACATGTGATAGAGGTGTGACATCTATCACAGTTACAGTCACACAATTATGTAATATAGAGAAGGATATAGAAAGTTCTAGAACAGATAATATTATATAACATGGTAATAATATGTTGACCTTATAGAAAGTACATGTATTTTAGGGTAGGTTAGTTATAGTGTGTACACAGACCATAGTCTGTAGTATATAAGATAAACTAGTTTGTACTTGGAACTCTATCAAGTTTTTTTGTGTTACTTAATACAAAAGTTGTCTTTTATCTTTACTCAAAGGCTTAAGTCATAACATTAGAACTCAATACTCTTTTCTAAGACTGTTCAACACAGAGCTCTCTCTTACTCTTTCTCACACTCTCATCATTCTCAATCAAAGGCAATACTGTCTTTAGTCAAGAAGAGTGGCCAGGCCTTAGATGTAAGAAGTATATTAGTTAGGTAGGGAAAGCTTGACTATTTTTTTTGCATCAAAGCCCATAATTTCTTAATAGGTGTAACAATTTTGTATGGACATTTTCTGTACATCTTTCTAATATCAGCTTTATACTGTTAGTTCTTTTATAACTAGTACATACAAGAGAAGAGTAGGTACTCTTAAGACCTTGCTTAGAATAAAACAGTCTTCTTAGACCAAAACCATTTATATTTTCTTTAAGACAGTAGTTAGTAGCTTAAGTAGTCAGTAGATAGTATAAGATAGGACAAGAAGAGAGCCTACTAGTACTTACAGAGGTTGCTTCAAGTTCAGAATACAAGTCTGAGAGTGAAGTTAGTACTAGCACTTCTTTTTTACTACTTTATACACTTTTACCCCCACACTACCACCACTTTCTCCCTTGCCAATCAATTCTCCCCCCTCATACAACAACAACATGAGTCAACATAACTTACAGAAAATATAAGGCAGCAGCAGAAGCAATTGGCAGTGATATAAACATAGATCCAAGCATTGCTAGTAGAAGGAGTAGGAGTAGTAGAAACAAAAGAATCCAACACAGGATCCAACATAAAGATGGCCAAACCACTGGTGTTTACATCAGTAAAATAACAAATTCAATAGGTATTGTTATATGTGCAAGAAGGGTTGACTAATATGAGGAAAGAGAATCTATTGGAAGATTTAGAATCAGAAAAAGTAGAATTTGGATAAGCAGGAGAATTTTTATTAGAATTACAAAAGGAGTTTGGTGAAAGAGACAAAGAGTCAGTCAAAGTAGCTGAACTCAAAATGGTAGAACAAAAAAGAAGAATGATAGAGGAGTTTGTTCAAGAATTTAGAAGAGCAGCCAGGGAAAGAGAATATGAAAGAAGAGTGTTAGTAGATGTCAGGTGCAGTTCACACTAGAGGTGAAAGTCTGTGGAATTGGCTTAGAGATGTGAACTTGTGGAATGACCTTGGCTTTAGCTTATATATTGTGCTGTCTGTCTGCCACATGGTCACAATTTCAGATGAGAAGAAGAAGTCTGAGATAAGAGTGAGTACTGATTAGTGTGTCACCATTGAACACTGGAAATTGAGTTCAATAAGATGTTCAGGGTTTTAGTAGTATGGCTCTTATTATCCCAAGCAGAGGTTTCAGTGTTGAGACACTGACAGGAGTATGACTCTACCATGTAAGACTGAGTTAAATAGAAATATCCCTGTCATAGAAGACAGAATACTTGGATAGTTGTATCACCACTACAAGGGTGTGTTGTGAGAAAGGTAGGCTTGTATAGTAGATGTTGGGAAAGCAGTATCATTATGGGAATGTATTTTCCAGACAGGTAGACTTGACATATAATAATAGAAGAATTTAAGAGAGGAATGAATGAGATGATACAAAGAAAATTGATGAAGGCAGAAAGGCCTCCAACTAGCATTGAACAGTGATATGAACATGCCACTAATTTAGATATACATTGGAGGAAGAGCAAAAGGGAGGAAGAGAGAGTAAAAGGAAGAAAGAAATGTGGTCATCAAGGGCAGAGATAAATAGGCATGAGAAACAATCAGGAAGGATTGTCATATGCCAAGTCCACTCATCTGGAAAACACATCTCCACAGTACATTCCTTGCCAACAATTAAAGCTTGCCTTTCATGGCAGCCACCTTTCTTATAATATGCCTTATAGTAATGCTACAACCATCTGGGTATTTCATCTTCTATGGCAGAGATACTCCTATTCAACTTAGTCTTCCATGATGGAGTTACTCCTGTCAATGTCTCAACACTGAAACCTCCACTTGGGGTAAATAGAGATTATACCACTAAAACCCTGAGCATCTCCTATAGTAGAAACTTATATATAAGACTAATAGTTACACTGTAATTTGCTAGTCTGATAATTGACAAAGATAAATTCTTATTGAACTCAATCTCCAGTGTTCAACAGTAACACACCAAATCAGCACTCACTTTCATCTTGGACTTCTTTCTATCATCTGAAGTTATAACTATATGGCAGACAGGCAATGCAGCACATAAGCTAAAGCCAAGGTCATTCAACAAGTCCACACATCTCTGAGTCTATCTTGTGGACTTTCACCTCCAGTGTAAACTGCACCTGACAGTTGAACAATAAGATGAAAAATTGTATTAGGGTTTTAATATAAGAAAACTTGATGGAAAACTCTGTACTGGACTGTCTACCTTATATACTAAATCCCCATGGTCCATACTACTACTACTTTAGCCTATTCTAAATGACTATATGTTTGCCTTAAGGTTAATATATGTTAAACATGCTGTATGATATCATCCTTCCAGAACCTTCTATATTCTTTTATTACTACCTTATGATCTGTGATAGTGATGTCATACCAAAACCCTAACCCCAGTTCCCAGAATAGAAGATAAAAGAAAAGAAAAGAAAAGAAAAATAAAATCAAAAGGAAAGTCAAAAGAAACTTGGGTAACTTTGTAAGTCTAATATTAAGATCAATATGTGTTAAACACATTGTCATTGTTCTAGAACCTTTTACCACATTCTATTATGACTACATGACTGTGACAGTGTTATGTTACATGTGACTGATTTGTGACAGTATTAACCATAATGTCATACTAACTCTTATCTCTAAAAATGAAAAGAAAATAGAAAAGGAAATAAAAACAAAAAATAAAAATGAAGTCCATTATTCATGATTCTGACATGAATTTAGATAGAAAGATGAGAATGGAGATGAATATGTTAGACTATGCAACAGAAGTATTGTTAATGGAGTATAGGGATGGAAAATGAAGATTAGTGGCCTATCTTTCTAAATTATTGAATAAAACAGAGTGTAATTATGAAATGCATGATAGAAAGATGTTGGTAATAATCAGGGGATTGGAGGCATAGAGGTATTTGTTAGAAGATGCTAAATTCAAGTTTGAAGTCTAGACAGATCATAAGAATTTGAAATATTTCATGGAGATATAGAAGTTGAATTGAAGACAAGCTAGATAAGTCTTATACTTGGTTAGATTTGATTTCACTTTGAAGCATATGCCAGGAGTAAGAATAGGAAAAGTAGATAGGTTAAGTAGAAGACTAGATCTAAAGGTAAAGATTGAGAATAATAACAAAAATTAGAAATTCATAAAAGAAGAGTGGATTAGAGAAAAAGACAAAGAAGTAGTAAAAATAGTAAAAGAAATGAAGAAAGTAATGGTGAAAGCATTAAGAGATGATGAGTGGGAAATTGAATATTTAGTGTTGAAAGAAGGGAAGGTATATGTACCAAAGAATAAGGAGTTGAGGTTAAAAGTTATTCAGTTATATCATGATGTGCTAGTAACAGGACATAAAGAAAGATAGAAGATAATGGAGTTAGTGACAAGAAATTATTGGTGGCCAGGAGTTATAAGGGATTTGGAAAATATGTTGACAAATGTGACTTATGTCAGAGAATGAAAAATAGAAGTACCAGCAGAAAAGTTGATAATGAACAAAGTATCAGAAAAGACATTGATATACTTAATGGTGGACTTTATTACTAAGCTACCATTGGTAGCAGAAAAGAATGCAATTTTGGTAGTATGTAATCAGTTGTCAAAAATAGCACATTTCATGGCAATAACAGAGGGAACATCAGCAGAAGAATTAGTAAGGCAGTTCCAAGATAATATGTGAAAACTACATAAATTACTGGAAAGTGTGATAAGTAACAGAGAACCCCAGTTTGCAGCAATATTAATAAAGGAGTTGAATAAGATGTTAGAAATAGAAACAAGATTGTTGACAGTTTTCCACTCACAAACAGATAGACAGATAGAATGAATAAACTAAGAGTTGGAACAATACTTGAGATTCTTTATAGAATATATTACCTTTTATAGCAAATTACAGAAGAGAGTTGAGAATAGGAGTTGATATTAGAGGAAAAGAAAAAGGTAGAAAAAGTCATAGAGTTTGTAGGGAGAATAAGAAAATTTCAAGAGAAAGTTGAAGCAGTACTAAGAAAAGCATAAGAAGAAATGAGGAGACAAGCAGAAAAATGGAAGAAAGAGAATAAATGTTATGGCAACCACTAATTACAAAGACTAATAGTAGTATGATGAGTAAATCTCTCAGTAAAATATCAAGTAGGGATCATAAGAGAACTCAACAAGAAGTCTCTGCTGTTATGGTGCACTTGGACACTAACATTTTTCTTTTACTTTTATCTATTTTTCTTGATTTAATATTTCTTTTCTATTTTATTTTGACAATGAAGAGGCATGTGACTGCAATTACATAACATATCACATGATGTGATGTCATAAGCCTAGACTTGGCTAAAGCAGGCTAGAAGGAGCAAGAAAAATAATATTAGAGCACATACATATAGTATAGTGTCCTTATGAAAGATATGAGGGTAAAGTATGAATAATATATGGACTTTAGGGTAGGGTTAATTATTGATAGCATGGACTATCTATAACTTATATAAATAGGGTAGTAATTCAGCAGAGACTTTTTGTCAAGTTTTCTTGTGATCCCTATAATAATATCTATCTTTGAGATTTACTATTTATGTCTCTATTGGTCTTTGTGACTAGTGGTAGCCACAACACCTGCTGTATTTCTATACTATTTATACAAAGTTTTCATAGTCCATGCTAATGATAAATAGCCCTACCCTAATGTCCATATCCATACTTCTACCATATGTTAATCTCATGTCTTCTATAAGAACACTATACTATATGTCATGTGATTGCAGTCACATACCTCTTCATTGTCAAAATAAAATAGAAAAGAAATATTATATCAAGAAGAAAAGAAAAATATTAGTGTTCAAGCCCACTATAACAATAAAGTGATGTTGAGCATGAAAGATCTAGTATTCAAAGAAAGTTAATGGAGTGATATGTAGAACCTTATGTAATTAAGAAGGTGTGGTGAAATTAAAACTACCAGCCTCTATAAGGATTCATTCATGGGTAAATGTGAGTAGAGTTGTAAAGTATAGGAAACCAGTGAAGAGACACAAGATAGAAAAACCAAAACTAATAGAATAGAAAAGTGGAAGGTAGAGAAAATCCTAAACAAAAGAAAGTATTTAGTGTATTGAAAGGAGTTGACAGCAGAAAAAGATACGAGGAAGATTTAGAAAATGCAAAAGAAGTAATAGCAGAATTTGAGGGGAGAATGAATAAAGTGTGATGTGATGTCACATGTGACACAGAGAAGAAGAAGAATTAGGGCAACAACATGTTGACTGATGGTCTGTGATAGAACTTGGAACTCTATCAAGTTCATTTGTCGATACAATTCAAAGGCTGAGGTATAGAAGATTTGAGTTACTGGAGATGACCTGTGGAATGAAGGTGGGATTTGAGGACAACATTGTTGGGATTACGTGATGTTGTGTTGGTTCCTGCATGGATCGGGTAGAAGGGTTAGCCGAGAGGAAGAGCACGAGGTAGTGGGGAAGCGGGGAATGCGGAGATTGGGGCGATGTGGGGATGGACCCCGGGGAGTGGGTGATATATAGGCAATGAAGAGAGGAGAGGAGGAGGAGGAGGAGGATGAACCACTACTCGCACACCCGCTTTTCACCACCTGACCTCGATCTCTGCGACGACCTCGCTCTGTCCCACACTCACAATATCTTCGATGTCTCCGTTCCCTTTGCCCGTTCCCGCTCTCACTCACGCCAACCCGATCCTACACGCAGCACCACTCGCAGAAACAACAGCCTCAGTCGTCCTCAAGCCATCGTCATTCCCAACCCACAGCATCGTATCGCGGCCAGTGTCGGCGCTGCTCCTCACAACTGGTTCTTTCCTTCCCAC
>Ga0157358_1000545_pt1 | contig 15729 bp, 12 predicted proteins | sample AttcapACBM2_FD_111484 | JGI IMG/M metagenome (GOLD analysis project Ga0157358, IMG submission 111484) | Fungus gardens microbial communities from leaf cutter ant in Botucatu, State of São Paulo, Brazil - Atta capiguara ACBM2 | ecosystem: Host-associated > Fungi > Mycelium > Unclassified ... | reverse complement strand
GGCGTTCCACAGCTTGTTGCAGAAGTTGCGGTAGCCTTCAAGACGCTTCATATCCCAGTTGATGTCGCGGCCGGTCGAGGCGAGCGCCGCCAGGGTAAAGCGCAGCGCGTCGGTGCCTGATGGTTCGATGCCGTCCGGGAACTGCTTCTCGGTGCGCTTGCGGATCTTCTCCGCCAGCTGCGGCTGCATCATGTTGCCGGTACGTTTTTCCAGCAGATCTTCCAGCGAGATGCCGTCGACCATATCCAGCGGATCGATAACGTTGCCTTTGGATTTCGACATCTTCTGGCCTTCTTCGTCGCGGATCAGACCGGTCATATAGACGGTCTTGAACGGCACCTGCGGCTTGCCGTCTTCATCTTTGAGGAAGTGCATGGTCAGCATGATCATGCGGGCGATCCAGAAGAAGATAATGTCGAAGCCGCTCACCAGTACGCTGGTCGGATGGAACTGACGCAGCGCCTCGGTGTTCTCCGGCCGGCCGAGGGTCGAGAAGGTCCACAGGCCAGAGGAGAACCAGGTGTCGAGCACGTCTTCATCCTGACGCAGCGCCACGTCCGCGCCCAGATTGTTTTCGCTGCGCACTTCCTCTTCGCTGCGGCCGACATAGACGTTGCCATCGTTGTCGTACCAGGCCGGAATGCGGTGGCCCCACCAGAGCTGGCGCGAAATGCACCAGTCCTGAATGTCGCGCATCCAGGAGAAGTACATGTTTTCATACTGCTTCGGCACGAACTGGATATCGCCGTTCTCGACCGCCTCGACCGCGACTTTCGCCAGCGGCGCGGTACGCACGTACCACTGGTCGGTCAGCATCGGCTCGATGACCACGCCGCCGCGATCGCCGTAAGGCACCGTCAGGTCGTGCGGTTTGATCTCGTCCAGCAGGCCCAGTTCGTCCACGGCGGCGACAATCGCCTTACGCGCGGCGAAGCGCTCCATCTTCTGGAACGCCGCCGGGATCTCATCCGAGCAGGCGTCGCTGACTTCGCCGTTGGTGTCGTACACCTGGGCGCGCTCGCGGATATCGCCGTCGAAGGTCAGGATGTTGATCATCGGCAGCTTGTGGCGACGACCGACTTCATAGTCGTTGAAGTCGTGCGCCGGCGTGATTTTCACGCAGCCGGTGCCTTTCTCCATATCCGCGTGCTCGTCGCCCACGATGGGAATGCGACGGTTCACCAGCGGCAGGATCACCTCTTTGCCGATCAGATCTTTGTAGCGCGGGTCTTCCGGGTTGACCGCCACGCCGGTATCGCCCAGCAGGGTTTCCGGACGCGTGGTGGCGACCACCAGATAATCTTTGCCTTCGGCGGTTTTCACGCCGTCCGCCAGCGGATAGCGGATGTGCCACATCGAGCCTTTGCTCTCGCGGTTTTCCACTTCCAGATCGGAAATCGCGGTGCGCAATTTCGGATCCCAGTTCACCAGGCGTTTGCCACGATAGATCAGGTTCTCTTTATGCAGGCGAACAAACACCTCTTTCACCGCATTGGAGAGGCCGTCGTCCATGGTGAAGCGCTCGCGCTCCCAGTCCACGGAGTTGCCGAGGCGGCGCATCTGGCGGGTAATGGTGCCGCCTGATTCCGCCTTCCACTGCCAGATCTTGTCGATAAAGGCGTCGCGGCCGTAGTCCTGGCGCGTTTTGCCCTCTTCGGCGGCGATCTTGCGCTCTACCACCATTTGGGTGGCGATGCCCGCATGGTCGGTACCAACCTGCCACAGCGTGTTTTTCCCCTGCATGCGCTGGTAGCGGATCATGGTGTCCATGATGGTCTGCTGGAAAGCGTGACCCATGTGCAGGCTGCCGGTGACGTTCGGCGGCGGGATCATTATGCAGAAGCTTTCCTGGCTGGTATCGCCGTTAGGCTTGAAATAGCCTTGCTCTTCCCAGTGCTCGTAAAGCGGCTGCTCGATGTCTTGCGGGTTATATGTTTTTTCCATTTCTGCTATGTCGTTTGCGGCTGTGGCGGCGTGGCCGTATTCAATTGGAAACCAACGCTGCGGTACGCTTTATAGCGGTCGCGCGCCAGCTGTTTCTGAGACTCTTCGTAGGGTACGAAGTCTATCACTTCATGGAAAGCAGTAGCAAAATCTGCAAACTGCGGCAGCAGGCTGATCAGCAGATCGCGCGGCGAGCTGCCGCGACGCTGCGGCCAGGCGAGCTCGACCGGCGCGCCGTAGCGCGGACCTTCGCCCGCCAGATTGTGCGGCACGAAGGCGTTGGCCGGACGCTGCCACAGCGCCTCGTCGAGACGAATGGCCTGCTGTTCGTCTTCACAGGCGATCAAAATGCGTTTGCCCGCCCGCCAGCGCGTTTCCGCCAGATCGCACACCAGCGCCTCGATGGCGCTCAGCTCTTCGCTGGGCGAGTCCGTTTCCATTACGTAGAAGGTTGCGTTTTTCATGGAAATGCCTTGTGGGTGAGAGGTGTCGATGTTACCAGCTAAGGCGCGCGGTAGCACTTCCCGATGAGATAGATATGGCGTCTGCGGTGGTATAAATCAATGCGCGCCGCCCCTGAGAGCGGCGCGCAGCGAGGCTTAGTCGTCGCCGTTGAGGCCGGCGCGGTTCAGCAGGAACTGCGACAGCATCGGCACCGGACGACCGGTTGCGCCTTTGGCTTTGCCGGAACGCCAGGCGGTGCCGGCGATATCCAGGTGCGCCCAGTTATATTTACGCGCAAAGCGCGCCAGGAAGCAGGCGGCGGTGATCGCGCCGCCAGGACGGCCGCCGATATTCGCCATATCGGCGAAGTTCGATTCCAGCTGCTCCTGATATTCGTCCGCCATCGGCAGCCGCCAGGCGCGGTCGCCGGACTGCTCGGATGCGCCGATCAGCTCGTGCGCCAGCGGATTGTGGTTCGACAGCAGGCCGCTGACGTGGTGGCCGAGCGCGATAACGCAGGCGCCGGTCAGGGTTGCCACGTCGATCACCACTTCCGGATCGAAGCGCTCTACGTAGGTCAGCGCGTCGCACAGGACCAGACGGCCTTCCGCATCGGTGTTCAGCACTTCCACCGTCTGGCCGGACATGGTGGTCAGCACGTCGCCCGGACGCATGGCGCGGCCGTCCGGCATGTTTTCACAGCCCGCCAGCACGCCGACCACGTTAAGCGGCAGGTTCAGCTCCGCCACCATGCGCATCACGCCGTAGACCGACGCCGCGCCGCACATGTCGTACTTCATCTCATCCATCGATTCCGCCGGCTTGATGGAGATGCCGCCGGAGTCGAAGGTGAGCCCTTTGCCCACCAGCACGATAGGACGCGCTTCCGCGTCCGGGTTGCCTTTGTACTCGATGACCGACATCAGCGACTCGTTCTGCGAGCCAGCGCCGACCGCGAGATAGGCGTTCATGCCCAGCTCTTTCATCTGCTGTTCGCCGATGACGCGCGTAGTGACGTTTTTGCTGTAGGCGTCCGCCAGCTGGCGCGCCTGCGAGGCGAGATAGGCGGCGTTGCAGATGTTGGGCGGCATATTGCCGAGATCTTTCGCCGCCTTCACGCCGGCGGCGACCGCCAGGCCGTGCTGGATAGCGCGCTCGCCGCTGGTGAGTTCGCGGCGCGTCGGCACGTTGAACACCAGTTTGCGCAGCGGACGGCGCGGTTCGGTTTTATTGCTTTTCAGCTGGTCGAAGTTATAAAGCGCTTCTTTGGAGGTTTCGACCGCCTGACGCACTTTCCAGTAGGTATTGCGGCTTTTTACATGCAGCTCGGTCAGAAAGCAGACCGCTTCCATCGAACCGGTGTCGTTCAGGGTATTAATGGTTTTCTGGATCACCTGCTTATACTGGCGCTCGTCCAGCTCGCGCTCTTTGCCGCAGCCAATCAGCAGAATGCGCTCGGAAAGAATGTTGGGTACATGATGCAGCAGCAGGGTCTGGCCCACTTTGCCTTCCAGCTCGCCGCGGCGCAGCAGGGCGCTGATGTAGCCATCGCTGATTTTGTCTAACTGCTCGGCGATCGGCGACAGACGACGCGGCTCGAAAACACCGACAACAATGCAGGCGCTGCGCTGTTTTTCCGGGCTTCCGCTTTTTACACTGAACTCCATGCACTCTCCTGAATCTTAAAGACAACGGCCGCGGCTGTCGCTAGAATGGTCCGCTTGATACCACAGAGGTAAAAAATTTTGTTGGTAATCAGCGTTCGAACTACGTTTAGTGTGGCAATGCGTTAATTTTCACCACCCTGACGCGTTTGTCATACCATTTTAGCTGCGACGCAGGCCATTGATGAAGAAAAATGGCTAATAAGCGTTGAAACTAGCGATTTTCCTGCAAAAAGACAAGTTATCACAGGCGTACTAAGCGTGATCATCATTAGATATCTGGTTCGGGAAACGCTCAAAAGCCAGCTGGCTATCCTTTTCATCCTGCTGCTTATCTTCTTTTGTCAGAAGTTAGTGCGGATTTTAGGGGCTGCGGTGGACGGCGAAATCCCAACAAATCTCGTTCTGACTCTGTTAGGGCTTGGCGTGCCTGAAATGGCACAACTTATTCTGCCGTTAAGCCTGTTTCTGGCGATCCTGATGACGCTGGGCAAGCTCTATACCGACAGCGAAATCACCGTGATGCACGCCTGCGGATTAGGCAAAAGCGTGCTGGTGAAGGCGGCGATGGTGCTAATGCTGCTCACCTCCGTCGTGGCGGCGGTCAACGTTATCTGGCTCGGCCCCTGGTCCTCGCGCTATCAGGACGAGGTGACGCAAAACGCCAAAGCCAACCCTGGCGCGGCGGCGCTCGCGGCTGGCCAGTTCCAGAGCTCCAGCGACGGCAGTTCGGTGCTGTTTATCGAAAACGTCAAGGGCAACCAGTTCGGCAACGTCTTCCTGGCGCAGCTGCGCGCCAAAGGCAACGCGCGGCCGTCGGTGGTGCTGGCGGACAGCGGCCATATGGAGCAGCACAAAGACGGCTCGCAGGTGGTGACGCTGGATAAAGGCACCCGCTTCGAAGGCACGGCGATGCTGCGCGACTTCCGTATTACCGACTTCACCAACTACCAGGCGCGAGTCGGCTATAAAGAGGCGACGCTCGATCCGAACGACGCCGAGCAGTCCGATCTCACTACGCTGCTCAGCAACGACACGCCGGCGTTCCGCTCGGAGCTGCACTGGCGCTTTACGCTGATCTTCTCGGTGCTGGCGATGGCGCTGATGGTGGTGCCGCTCAGCGTGGTCAACCCGCGTCAGGGACGCGTGCTGTCGATGCTGCCCGCGATGCTGCTCTATCTGATCTTCTTCCTGCTGCAGAGTTCGCTGAAGTCGAATGCGGCGAAAGGGCGGCTCGACCCGGCGATCTGGATGTGGGTGGTGAATATCAGCTATCTGCTGCTGGCGGTAGCGCTTAACCTGTGGGATACGGTGCCGATGCGCCGCGTGCGCGCCCGCTTCAGCCGCGGAGGTTCCGTCTGATGTTTCGCGTTCTCGACCGTTATATCGGTAAAACCATTTTCAATACCATCATGCTGACGCTGTTCATGCTGGTGTCGCTTTCCGGCATCATCAAGTTCGTCGATCAGCTGCGTAAGACCGGGCAGGGCGCCTATACCGCGCTCGCCGCCGGTTACTACACGCTGCTCAGCGTGCCGAAGGATATTGAGATCTTCTTCCCGATGGCGGCGCTGCTCGGCGCGCTGCTCGGCCTGGGCACGCTGGCGCAGCGCAGCGAGCTGGTGGTGATGCAGGCAGCGGGCTTTACCCGCATGCAGGTGGCGCTGTCGGTGATGAAAACCGCTATCCCGCTGGTGCTGCTGACCATGGCGATCGGCGAGTTTCTCGCCCCGGCGGGTGAGCAGATGGCGCGTAACTACCGCGCGACCCAGCTCTACGGCGGCGCGCTGGTGTCGACGCAGAATGGCCTGTGGGCGAAGGACGGCAATAACTTTATCTATATCGAACGCGTGCGCGGCGATAACCAGCTCGACGGCGTCAGCATCTATAACTTCAGCGACGACCGTCGTCTGAAGAGCGTGCGCTACGCCGCCAGCGCCACCTGGGACCAGGCGAACAAGCGCTGGAATCTGGCGCAGGTGGATGAGTCAGATCTCAACGATCCGAAGCAGATTAGCGGCTCCCAGAGCCTGAGCGGCGAATGGAAAACCAACCTGACGCCGGACAAGCTCGGCGTGGTGGCGCTCGATCCCGACGCGCTGTCGATTCGCGGCCTCTATAACTACAGCAAGTACCTGAAGCAGAGCGGCCAGGAGTCGGGACGCTACCGGCTCAATATGTGGAGCAAGATTTTCCAGCCGCTGTCGGTGGCGGTAATGATGCTGATGGCGCTGTCGTTTATCTTCGGGCCGCTGCGCAGCGTGTCGATGGGCGTGCGCGTGGTGACGGGCATCAGCTTCGGCTTCCTGTTCTACGTGCTGGACCAGATCTTTGGTCCGCTGAGCCTGGTGTACGGTCTGCCGCCGATAATGGGGGCCATCCTGCCCAGCGCCGCCTTCTTCGCCATTAGCCTGTTCCTGCTGGTTAAGCGGCGTTAAGCCCAGGTATCAACCCAGAAGCAAAAGAGAGGCCGCAAATTGCGGCCTCACTCTTATAACTCGCTGAAAACCGATAGCCTTTACCGGTATCGCTAATGACTCACTTTTTCAGCTATGCCAGGCTCTGCGCAGGTTTTTTCAGAGTCAGGAAAGATGAAGAAGAAAAAGAGTACGCCGACCCCGCACGACGCCGTCTTCCGACAGCTTCTCAGCCAGCCGGACGTGGCGCGCGACTTTATGGAAATCCACCTGCCGCCGCAACTCCTTGCGCTCTGCGACCTCAGCACGCTCAGGCGGGCGAAACCACAGATGCCAGCGCCTTTGTTCGCGAACTGGCGCAGCGAATGCCGCAACATGAGGTCCCACTAATGACGATTGCAGAACAACTCAGGCAGGAAGGCGAGCTAAAGGGCAAACGGGAAGGTATGCTTGAAGGCAAAATGGAAGGGATGCTTGAAGGCGAGCTCAAGGGCAAGCTCGACGTCGCGCGCAGCCTGCTGAAAATGCAGCTGCCGCGCGATACCATCTTGCAGGCTACCGGGCTGACGGAAGAAGAATTAGACCGCCTCGACGACCAGTAACCGTCCTAAGCTGTACTCCACACCGATCAACACAATAAAAGAACCCGCCTTAAAAAGCGGGTTCTGTCTGTCGCGTTGGGGGTTTTAACGCGCCAGCAGCGGCAACAGCGCCGGGAGCTGCGACAGCAGATAGAGGATCAGCCCGATGGTGCCGCCCACCAGCGTGCCGTTGATGCGGATAAACTGCAGATCCTTGCCGATATTCAGCTCAATCTGCTGCGACATATCGCGCGCGTCCCAGCTCTTTACCGTATCGCTGATATGACGCGTCAGGAAGGCGGCGAACTCCGGCGCGACGCTGCGCGCGGCCTCTTCCAGATGACGGTTCATCGAGGCGCGCAGCGCGTCGTCGCGCGCCAGGTTCTCGCCCAGCCACAGCGCCGCCTGACGCACCTTCTCCTGTACGCGCGAATCGTCGCTGCTGAGATCGGTTTTCAGCCAGGCGCGCAGGTCGTTCCACAGCTCGCCGATATAGCGGTTCAGCGACGCGTCCTCTTTGATCCAGCGCTTTATCTCCTCCGCGCGCGCCGCCATTTCGGGATCGTGCTTCAGCTTCTCAATCAGCCGATCCACCGCGCGGTTAAAGCCGAGGCGCAGCTCGTGGCCCTGATCGGCCGCCACGTCGTCGAGCACCGAGTCCACCGCGTTGGCGACCAGCTCGGCGCTGTGCTCGCCCAGCCAGTCGGTCGGCAGCATTTTGGCCTTAATGGGATGCTCGCGCTTCAGCCAGCGCACAATCTGCATGGCGATAAAGTCGCGCGTGGCGGGTTTATGCATCAGGCGCAGCAGCTGATCGATCGCCGCGTCGAGCAGCTCCTGATGGCGGTTGTTTTTGGTCAGGCTCTCCAGCAGCACCGCGCTGGTCTGCGACAGATCGACCTTGTCGATGGCGCGATGCACCGCGCGGCGCATAAAGGCCTGAATACGCGCGTCGTCGGTAAGATCGAGGAAGCCGCGCATCACCTGTAAAAGATGACGCCCGACGCGGTCGGCATTGCCCGGCGCGTTAAGCCACTGCGCCAGTATCTGCGCCGGATCGTGGCGGCGGATCAGCGCCAGCAGCGAGTCGGTATCAAGAAACTTCTCCTGCACGAAGCGGCCAAGGTTGTCGCCGATGCGATCTTTATTGCGCGGGATAATCGCCGTATGGCGCGAGATAAAAGGCACCGGCACGCGGCGAAACAGCGCTACCACGGCGAACCAGTCCGCCAGCGCGCCGACCATCGCCGCCTCAGCGATCGCCTTTACGCCGCTGATCCAGAAGCTGGGCGGCAGAAAAAGGGTGGTGATAAAGGTGGCGGCGGCCAGCAGCAGCAGGCCGAGCGCCAGACGTTTTGTCCGTTTAAGTTCGCGTAATTTATCCATGCTCACAGCTTAGCAGAGGCCAAACCGCTGCGGAAATCGCCTTAGCGACGGCGTCCGCCCAGCAGGCTGCCGAGCACGCCGCGAATAATCTGGTTGGCGATCTGCCGCGTGGCGCTCTTCGCCACGCTCTGCACAATGCCGTCATGCTTGCCGCCGCGCGGGCCGGTATGGCCGAACAGCACCTCTTTCAGCCCGCCAAGAATGCCGTCGTCGACCTCGACCTTGTTGCCCTTCGCCTGTGGCGCGTCAGCCTGCTCGCTGGCGCCTTTCACGCCCTGATGCAGCTTCTCACAGGCGGACTCGCGGTCGATCTCCTCGTCATATTTGCCCGCCAGCGGCGAATGGTTGATCAGGCCGTTGCGCTCGTCGAGGGTAACCGGCCCCATACGCGAGCCGGGCGCGATCACCATTGCGCGCTCAACCACCGACGGGCTGCCTTTTCATCAAGGAAAGAGATCAGCGCCTCGCCGGTGCCCAGCGCCTGAATCGCCTCGACGGTATTGAACGCCGGGTTGGCGCGCAGGGTGTCGGCGGCGCTCTTCACCGCCTTCTGATCTTTCGGCGTAAAGGCGCGCAGCGCGTGCTGCACGCGGTTGCCGAGCTGGCCGAGCACGCTCTCGGGCACGTCGGCGGGGTTCTGGGTGACGAACCAGACGCCGACGCCTTTCGAGCGGATCAGGCGCATCACCTGTTCGACCTTCTCCAGCAGCACCGGCGGCGCGTCGTTGAACAGCAGATGCGCCTCGTCGAAGAAGAACACCATCTTCGGCTTCTCCAGATCGCCCGCCTCCGGCAGGTGCTCGTACAGCTCCGACAGCAGCCACAGCAGGCTGGTGGCATAGAGCTTCGGCTGCTGGTAGAGCTTGTCCGCCGCCAGAATATTGATAAAGCCTTTGCCGTCGGCGTCGACGCGCATCCAGTCGCGGATATCGAGCATCGGCTCGCCGAAGAAGTGCTCCGCGCCCTGCTGCTCCAGCGCCAGCAGCCCGCGCTGGATGGCGCCCACCGATGCGCTGTTGATATTGCCGTACTGCGTCTGGAAGCTTTTGGCGTTGTCGCCGATGTACTGCGTCATCGCGCGCAGATCTTTGAAGTCGAGCAGCAGCAGTCCCTGATCGTCGGCGACGCGGAAGATAATCTGCAGCACGCCGCTCTGGATCTCGTTGAGATTCAGCAGGCGCGCCAGCAGCAGCGGGCCGAGGTCGGAGATGGTGGCGCGCACCGGATGGCCCTGTTCGCCGAAGATATCCCACAGCATCACCGGACTGCGCTGCGGCTGCCAGTCGGTGACGCCGATCTTCGCCAGCCGCGCCAGCAGTTTCTCGCTCTGCTGGCCTTCCGCCGCGATGCCGGTCAGGTCGCCTTTCACGTCCGCCATAAATACCGGCACGCCAACAGAGGAGAAAGATTCAGCCAGCTTTTGCAGCGTCACGGTTTTGCCGGTGCCGGTCGCACCGGTGATCAGCCCGTGGCGATTCGCCATCGCGGGCAGAAGGTGAAGTTGCACATCGGGCGTCTGGGCAATAAGCAGCGGGGCGGTCATAGGTTCACTCTCTGACAAAGGACATTGTGTGAAGAATAGCAAGCGCGGCGGGGGAAAGAGAGAGTATTACGCTGAAACGGCTGTGCGATATAAGCGCCGTTGAGGCTGGCGCGCGGGACGATGCCCGCGCGCCCCGAGAGTTATTTTTGCACCTCGTCCAGCAGCAGCATGCTGACGCCGATGCCCTGCTTAACGTTGCTGAGATTCTTGCGCACCGCCACCTGCTGCGCGCCCTGCAGAATAGTGACGAACGGCGAATTCTGCTGCACCTCGGTTTGCAAATGGGTGTAGAGCGTGCGACGCTGCGCGGCATCGCTTTCGCCCGCCGCCTTGCGCGTTTCGGCGCTCAGCGCAGGGATATCCCAGCCGACGCGCCACGCCAGGGTTTTCGAGCCGCCCGGCACGTTATAGGCGAAGGCGCTGGCGTTGGTGTTCGGGTCGATATAGTCCGCGCCCCAGTAAATAAAGATGGACTGGAAGTCGCGGCCGCGCCTTTTGCTCCACAGCTCCGACTCGGCCACCGGCTGAATATCCAGATTAACGTCCGCCTTTGCGAAGCTCGCCTGCAGCGCCTGCGCCACGTCGATATAGGGCGGCTGGTTCACCACCGTCAGGGCGATATGGGTGCCCGGCGCGATGCCGCCATCCTTCAGGATCGCCTTTGCCTTGCTGACGTCGTAGTGGAACGGGGTGGTGTTGAGCGCGCCGTCAAAGCCGTCCGGCAGGAAGCTCTGATGAATGCGGTACTGACCTTTCAGCAGCTGGTTGGCGAGGCTGTCGTAATCCACCAGCCAGCGCGCCGCCTGCCACAGCACCGGGTTGCCGAGCGCCGGCTGCTTCGTGTCTTTGGTGTTGAAGCCGAGGTAGTAGACCAGGCTCGACGGGAAGGCGTCGATACGCACGTTGGCATCGCTCTTCAGCGCGGCGATCTGATCGGGGCCGAGCTGATAGGCGACATCCACATCGCCCTGCTGCACCAGTAGGCGACGGGTGCCGGGATCGGCGACGCCCTTCAGCAGCACGCGCTTCAGGTGCGGCTGCGGGGCGGCGTGCGGATTGGCCTCCAGCACCAGCGCCTGCAGCGGCACAAACTGTTTGATGGAAAACGCGCCGCTGCCCGCGGAGTGGGTCTTCAGCCAGCCGTTGCCGGTGTCGTTATTGCTGGCGTGCTGCAGCGCGGTTTTGCTGTCGACTACTGAGCTAACCGGCGCGGTGAGCAGGCGCAGCGCCAGATCCTGACCGATTTGCGCCGGCCAGCGGATCTCCAACTGGTGGTCATTGAGCGCCGTGAACTGGCTGTCGATATTGTCAGGCGTCCAGCCGAACTCGCCGAGAATAAACGAGGGCGCTTTGTTGAGCTTCACCGCGCGCGTCAGCGAGAAGATGACATCCTGCGCGGTCACCGGATTGCCGCTGACGAAGCGCGCATCGGGATTGAGGTTGAAGATCAGGCTGTGGGGCGTTTCGCCCTGCTGCCAGCTGCGCGCCAGCAGCGGCGACAGCTTTTGCGGATCGTCTTTATTCGGCTCTGCCAGCGTCTGGTAAACATTACGCAGGCTGCTGTTGCTGACCGTTTCAAAGCTCTCTGCCGGATCGAAACTGATAATGCCGTCGAGCGGCACGGCGATAACCAGCGTATCTTTCGGCGTCCCGGCGTGCGCCATCGGCGCTAAGGCCAGCGCGCTTAACATCACAAGCAAAATGCGTCGCATAGAGGTTTATCCTGAGTCGTTGATAAACCGACTATATCCGCGGCGCGCCAGAGTCAAAATGCCGCTTTGTTATGAGCTTTGCATAAAAAAATCGTCTCTGTTTTTGGCGCTTTTCACTGTTTTAGCGCGGTGAGGATGAGGGAAATGCATTTATTTAGCGCCCGCCCCAAAATAGCCGTTTGATAAAAGAGCGATCACATTTTCCGCAATATGTCATTGCTGCTGTAAATAAGTGAATATATTGTTGCCGATGAGAATAGTTCTCTTGTATGGAAGTATGATTTTTTTTTGATTGATTATTTTCGGCAACAGTCACCCACCGCAAATAAAAATGGTCCTGCGCACAAATTTTCTGGTTAATAAATAATCAATTATGCTTTTTTAAACAAAATTCCCGCTTTCACAGCCTGTTACCCGCCTGTAACCATCCAATAACACAATTATAAATTTTCACTAAAACACATTTCTACTTTTATTGTTACATTTAGACATATCTATATCCCTAATATTGCCGCGGAAATGACCGATAAGATTTGTGTTTAACAAATATATTACTTTTACAGCAAGTGAGAGTCGTGCCGCTATGCTTCTTGAAAAACCCACCACCAGACGAAAGTTTTTGCTCGGGTCTCTACTGGCATTGCCGCTAGGTGACCTGGTTTTAAAAGGGCTGACCGCAGCGCAGGCGGCAGAAATGGCCGCGCCGGATCTGGCCGACTATAAACCGGGCTTTTTTAGCGCGGACGAGTGGCAGTTTATTCTGGCCGCGACCGATCGCCTGATCCCGGCAGGCGGCAAAGGCAAAGCGCCAGGCGCGCTGGAAACCAACGTGCCGATCTTTATCGACCAGCAGCTGCAGAGCAGCGAGTTCGGCGACGAGATCTATATGCAGGGCCCGTTCAACGTCCACGCCGATCCCACCTTCGGCTACCAGATTCCGTTTACGCCGCAGCAGATGTACCACACGGCGATCAAGCTGGTAACGCAGTGGGTGCAGACCACCTATAACAAGCCGTTCCAGCAGCTCACGCTGGAAGAGAAAGATGACGTGTTGACCAAACTCAACAAGAACGGCATCGACTTCGCCGCGCTGGGCGAAGGCAATCTGAAAGCGTCGCAGTTCTTCAGCCAGCTGCTCTCTGATACCAAGCACGGCTATCTCGCGGATCCGATGTACGGCGGCAACAAAGGCATGAAAGCCTGGATCGCCATCGGCTTCCCCGGCGCGCGCGCCAGCTTCACCGAATGGGTGAAGCAGCACAACGTGCCTTATCCGCTGGGACCGGTCAGCCTTTTGGGTGAACGCGCTTAACGGCGTTGAATCAGGTATTTGAGACAGGATTATCATGGCACAGATTACTAAAAAAGAAGTCGACGTCGTCGTTTGCGGCCTCGGCTGGGCCGGCTCGCTGATGAGCATCGAACTGGCGCTGGCGGGCCTTGAAGTGCGCGCCTTAGAGCGCGGCGGCGAGCGCGACTACCCCGATTTCGCCTACCCGAAACCGGCTGACGAATACGCCTATAACGTGCGCAACAAAGTGTTCGCCACGCCGAAAGAAGTGGCGGTCACCGTGCGCTACGACACCACCCAGACCGCGCTGCCGACCCGTAAATGGGGCGCGTTCGCGCCAGGCACCGGCGTGGGCGGCGCAGGCATGCACTGGACGGCGGTACTGATCCGTCCGACGCCGACCGACATCAAGCTGAAAACCTACGTGGACGAGGCCTACAAGCCGGGCATCCTGCAGGAAGATATGCGCGTGATGGACTTCCCGTTCAGCTGGGAAGAGATCGAGCCTTACTACTACAAGTTCGAGCTGATCTGCGGCCAGTCGGGCACCACCGGCAACCTGCGCGGTCAGATTCTGGAAGGCGGCGACCCGTTCGAAGGTCCGCGCTCCGAGCCTTACCCGCTGCCGGCGCTGGAAGACACGCTGAACAACGTGATGTTTAAAGAAGCGGCGACGAAGCTGGGCTACCATCCGTTCCCGAACCCGTCGGCGTGCGTTTCCCGCGCGTGGAAAAACCCGTACGGCAACCAGATCGCACCCTGCAACTACTGCGGCTACTGCTCGAAGTATCCGTGCCTGAACTACTCCAAAGCCTCGCCGCAGACCGCGGTGATGGATGCGCTGAAGCGCATGCCGAACTTCTCCTACGAAGTGCACGCGGAAGTGGTGAAGGTGGTGCTGCATGACGACAAGAAGACCGCCAAAGGCGTGATCTACTACGACGTCGACGGCAACGAAGTGTTCCAGCCGGCGAAGATTGTCGTGCTCTCCAGCTTCCAGCTCTACAACGTGCGTCTGATGCTGCTCTCCGGCATCGGCAAGCCGTATAACCCGATCACCGAAGAGGGCGTGGTAGGACGTAACTACGCCTTCCTGTCGAACGGCGGCGCGACCCTGTTCTTCAAGGATAAAAACTTCAACCCGTACGCCACCGCAGGCGCCACCGGTCAGATGTTCAACGACATCTCCCCAGGCAATTTCGACGGTCCGGGCCTCGGCTTCCTCGGCGGCGCGAAGATCCACAGCTCGCAGGCCACCGGCACGCCGATCGCCACCTCGCTGCCGAAAGGCACTCCGAACTGGGGTATGGGCTACAAAGAGGGTCTGGAAGAGTGGTACGGCCACTCTATGAAGATCAGCATTACCACGACCTGTCAGTCGTACCGCGACGTCTATCTGGACCTCGATCCGAACTACACCGACCACCGCGGCCAGCCGCTGCTGCGCATGACCTTTAACTGGAAACAGAACGAGCTCAAGCTGCAGCAGTACCTGAAGGGCATCGTCGGCAATATCGGCAAAGAGCTGAACCCGGACAGCATGAGCATGAGCTTCCTGCCGATGGACGCCAACTTCGACCTGACCAAGTACGTCTCCACCCACAACGTGGGCGGCGCGGTGATGGGCGACAACCCGAAAACCTCTGCGCTGAACAAGTATCTGCAGAGCTGGGACGTGCATAACGTGTTTGTACCGGGCGGCAACGCTTTCCCGCAGAACTTCCAGGCGAACCCGACCGATACCATCGGCGCGATTACCCTGATGGCGGCGCAGGCGATCAAGGAACAGTATCTGAAGAACCCCGGACCACTGGTACAGGCATAAGCATATGAAACTGAAATCATTGTTACTCGCCAACGCCGTGCTGCTGGGATGCATGGCGAGTCAGGCGCATGCGGAAGATGAGGCCCAGCTGATCAAGAAGGGCGAATACCTGTCGCGTCTCGGCGACTGTATGGCCTGTCACTCTGTCGCGGGCAAGCCGGACTATTCCGGCGGGCTGGCGATTGAGTCGAACCTCGGCACTATCTATTCGACCAACATTACGCCGGACAAGGCGCACGGTATCGGCAACTACAGCGAGCAGCAGTTCTCCGACGCGGTGCGCAAAGGCGTGCTGCCGGACGGTTCGCGCCTCTATCCGGCGATGCCGTACCCGGACTACGCCAAAATCAGCGATGAAGATATGCACGCGCTGTATGTCTACTTTATGAAGGGCGTGCAGCCGAGCGCCGAGCAGCCGCCGGAGACCAGCCTGAGCTTTCCGTTCAGCCAGCGCTGGGGCATGCGTTTCTGGAACTGGGCCTTTACCAGCGACAAGCCGTTCCAGCCGATCGGCGGCGCCTCTGAAGAGATCAACCGCGGCGCCTATATCGTCGAGAGCCTCGGCCACTGCGGCAGCTGCCACACGCCGCGCGGCCTCGGCATGAACGAGAAGGCGCTGGACAGCGGCGATGCGAAGTTCCTGGCGGGCGGCAGCCTGAATAACTGGGACGTGCCGTCGCTGCGCGGTCTGCCGCGCTGGAGTGAGCAGGAGATCGTCGATTACCTGCAGACCGGCCGCAACGACAAGGCAGCGGTAGGCGGCGAGATGAAGTCGGTGATTGAGCACAGCAGCTCGCATATGACCGACGCCGATCTCAAAGCGGTCGCGGCCTATCTGAAGTTCCTTGGCGGCAATCCGCCGCTGCAGGCCTATAACGTGCAGGCGCAGCAGCAGACCGAAGCGAAGCTGACGGCGGCGAAG
>Ga0157358_1000544_pt1 | contig 15744 bp, 11 predicted proteins | sample AttcapACBM2_FD_111484 | JGI IMG/M metagenome (GOLD analysis project Ga0157358, IMG submission 111484) | Fungus gardens microbial communities from leaf cutter ant in Botucatu, State of São Paulo, Brazil - Atta capiguara ACBM2 | ecosystem: Host-associated > Fungi > Mycelium > Unclassified ... | reverse complement strand
CTGCTGTATGACAGTGTGATCTTGTCACTCTAATCCTAACCTTAGTTCTAAAAATAGAATAATGGGAAGTAAATTGAAAATAAAATAAAAATGAGAAAAGAAAATAGAAAAAACTAAGTCCACTTCTTGTAATTTTAACACAAGAATGATATAAGAGTAAGAGAAAGGTATAAAGAAGACACTAAGCTAGATAGTCTCAAAAGTAAGAATTAAGTTCTAATGTTATAACCTAAAACTAAGAGTAAGGTTAAAAGAGAAACCTTGTATTGGGTTAACACAAAAGAACTTAATTGTTACAACTTAAAAACCTTAGGATTAGTCAATGAGCAGAATTTTATAGAGGGTTATATAAGAGAACTTAATAGAGAACTTCATACAGAATTGTCTATCTTATATACTAAAACCTCATGGTCTATGCCAACTACTTCTAGCCTATCCTAAACAGCTATGTGTTTGCCTTAAGATCAACATATGTTAAACATGCTGTATAATATCATCCTTTCAGAACCTTTTGTGTTCTTTTATATAACCTGTGATCATGTGACTGCTGTGTAACACCTAGTCACATTATGTGACCACTTACAATAGTATGATGGTAATGTTATGTTAATCCTAATCCTAAGTCCTGAAAGTAGAGAAATAAATGAAAATAAAAGTAAAAAAGAAAATATTAAATGAAAAGGCTAGTATTCAAGATTTACAACTCTGACATCAATAGAGTTCCAAAGTGTAATATATCTACTGTTACAATTTAAATCTTAAAGTGTTAAGATAAAAAAAAGAACCTTATATTAGATAAATATATTGTATCTAGAAACTCTATTGAGTTCTCTTGTATTGATCCAATATACTAAGACAGGTGGTCTATACTACTACTGCAGTTAGTCTACTCTAATAACTATGTGTTTTCCTTATGGTCAATATGTGTAAAACATATTATATAACATTATTATTTTAGAAACTTTTATATCCTTTTGTTGTGACACATGATCTTGTAATAGTGACAGTGACTAAACTCTAAGTTCTCAAAATATGAAATAAAATAAAAATAAGAAAGAAATTGAAATTAGTTAAAGTTTACTATCTTTCATTCTAACATCCACCTTATATATGCTAGACTATTAGTCTATGTTACACTAAACCTAGCCTACTCTAAAGAACATGTATATTATATATCACTGATATATAGTATAACATTATTCTCTAAAATCTTCTATATCTTTCTATATGACATTTGTAACTTGATGTGTAATAGTTATATATAACATTATACTAACTTCTAATCCTAAGTTCAAAATAAGAAAAGAAAAGAAATAAATAAAGTCTATTATCTTCAACTTCAATTATATAAGGTTCATTTTTTGACTCAACTCTAAGTCTTGAATTATAACAAGACAGGACTTAAAGAAAACCTACTAGTATTTATAGAAATTAAGTCAAGTTCAGAATATGAGTCTGAAAAAGAAGCTAGTATTAGCTCTACTCTATTTCTTTATATATTATCATTATCTCCTATATCACCACTATTAGAATCAAAGATAGTGAAATTGTTTCTCTTCTATTTCTCTTTTCTTATTCAAGTTCTTTTTATTTTTCTGATTCTTTTATCTCTTTTATTTTGAACTTAGTAAAGAAAAAACAATATAATATCAAGTGTGATTATAGCAAATGTCACTGTCACTGTCACAATATTATGTGACATATCAGAAGGATAATATCATATATTATATAAGATAATAACTTTTATCTATATAACTTATAATATTTAGAGCAAGCTAAATGTAAGTATATACAAACTATGTACTAGAGATATATAAAGTAGACACATCTGTATTAGGAACTTTACTAAGTTCTTTTATACTAAACAATACAAGCTCTTTCTTTAACTAAATACTTAGTTATTAAAACTAAAGACAATAGACTTAGTTTTTTTCATTTTATTTTTATATTTTAAACTTAGGATTAGGATTAGTATGATGTCACAAGTCACATGATACAGTCACAATTACAGTCACATAATTATATGTTATATAAAAAATATAGAAAGTTTTAAAATAATAATATTATATATTAATAGTATATAATCTGTATAGCCTTTAGAATAAGCTAGGATTTATATAGCATAGACTGATAGTCCAGTGTATATAAGTAAGATACATTGTACTTGAGAACTCTATCAAGTTCTCTTATATAAATCTTATACAAAGTTTCTTAACTTTGAGTCTTCAATTGTAACATTAGTTTTAAGTTATAATAACTGTTACTCTCATCATTATTCATACCAATCAATTCACTCTTATACTACAACATGAGTTATCATAAATTTATCAATATAGATTAAATTTTACTTTAGATAAGATAACAGCAGAAGCAAATAGTTATATTACAGATATTGCTGACAGTTAAAAAAAAATAGAAAGAGAAGAAGAAGCAGTGACTCCAAGATCTAATATTGGATCAAATATAAACATAGCTAAGCCACCAACATTCAATAAGAATGCAAGCAAGGTTTTGAGCTTTTTGATAGTATATAGGTTATATATCAGAATGAAAATGAGAAATGCTTCAGTAGAGAAATAAATTTAGTGAGTATTATCATATATAGAGAGAGAATTAGCAAATATCTAGAAGAAAATATAATAGAGGACCTGAAGAACAAAAGTTTAGAGTTTTTAATAATGAGAGAATTTCTTACCAACTTGAAACAAGAATTCAGAAATAGAAATAATGAATCAGTAAAAGTAGCAAAATTGAAGAAGATAAAATAGGAAAGTAAAACAATGAAGAAGTTTGTCTAGAAGTTTAGAAAAACAGCAAGAGGAAGCAGTTTTGAAGGAAAACTATTAATTAAGGAGTTTAAGAGAGGAATTTTTTTGAAGAAAGCTAATAGAAGTAAAATGTCTTTTCAAAAGTATTAAATAGTAGTATAAGAGAGCAACAAATTTGGATAGATATTGGAGAAAGAGTAGGAGAGAAGAAAAGGAGTTAAGAAAAAGAAGAGGAACTGGAAATCCAGCATTAAGAATGAACATACCAGTAAATACTGGAGGAATACAAAAACAACAATTGTATTAACTCCAAGTTTGGCTAAGAAAGCAGGAGATTCAGTAGGTGCTGGTAAGACTTGCTCTAATAGAGAGAATAAAGAGAACAAATACAGTAGTAGTAAACCCACAATAATAGTAGGTAAGATTTGTATCTAGACAGAACCCATATGCTATAGATATGAATAGAAGAAAGAACTACTATAATTTTAAAAATTTTGAACATATTGTGAAATATTATAGGAATCAGAGAATAACTAGACAAGGAAGGCAAATTAGCTACCAGAGCAATAATTATAATTTAAAAGAGAATAAGAGTCTAATAGAACAATAAAGTTAGTTATAAGTTCAGAATTTGCAAAAAAACAAGAGTATAAGTTAAAGAAAATCAAAAGACCTATTTATGTGAGGAATGTGAATAGCTCTTTTAAAAAAAAAGGATTTATTAAACATATAGTAGAGGTATATATATATATATATATTACTAGGAATACAAAAAAAGAATAAAAATTGACATAATCAATGGTCAGAAGTGAAGTATAATTTTGAGAATACTGTGGCTAACTTACTACAATTCTGAGATTGACTGGAGGATAAAAGAAGTAAAGATGATGAAATGTTCAGATGAGTATGAAAAGTAGTAGAGATTAAAGTAGAGAAAGCTATGATAGCAGAAGTAGAAAGATAAAGAAAAGAAAGAAGAGAAGGAGCAGAAGAAAGAGAAAAAAGAAAATGATGAAATAGTAGAAAAATAGAAGATTTGAGATAAAGAGAAGAAAGTGGCAAAGTTAAAGGAAGAAGCTAAGAAATTGGTACCTTTAAAGTTCTATAAATAGATCCATATTTTTAGAAAGATAGCAAGTAAGAAGATGCTAACAAAAAAGATATAGGATTATACAATAGAGATAAAGAAAAAATTTGTACTAAGAAAGGGAAAGGTGTATCTGTTATCAAGAAAAGAGAGAGAAGAGATGTGTAAGTTCATTAAGGAACAATTGAGAAAAGAGTATATCAGACTTTCAAAGTTACCTCAAATAGTACTAGTGTTTTTATAGGAAAAAAGACAGTAAGAAGTGTATAATACAAGACTATAGATATTTAAATAAATGAGCTGTAAAAAAACAATTATCCTTTGTCTCTTATTTTGGATATTGTAAAAAATATTGGTACAAAAAAGTATTTACTAAATTAGATTTATACTAGAGTTACAATAATGTATAGATAAAGAAAGGAAATGAGTAGAAGGTGGTATTTATAACTTCAGAAGGGTTTTTTTAACCTACAGTAATATTTTTTAGGCTTACAAACTCTTCAGCAACATTTCAAATAATGATAAATGAGATCTTACAAGACTTGATCAATGCTAGAAAAGTAGTAAGTTTTATTGATAACGTTATAGTAGAAATAGAGAAAGAAGAGGAATATAGAGAAATAGTGGAAGAGGTAGTAAGAAGGTTGGCAGAGAATGTGAAACCAAAAAAATACAAGTGAAAGGTGAGGAAAGTAAGGTTTTAAGAAGAAGTAATTGGACTGAAAAAGATTAAGATAGAAGAAGAGAAGGTAAAAAGAGTGTTAGATTGGCCAACTCCAAAAAAAGTCAAGAATATACAGAAGTTTTTAAAACTAGCTAATTATTATCAGTAGTTCATTGAAGATTTGCATAATTTGGTAAGAAAAGATTGGAAGTGGGATTGGACAGAGAAACAGGAGAAGATGTTTAAAGAGTTAAAGAAGAGATTTACAAAAGAACCAGTTTTAGCAGCACCAGACTTAGATTTAAGAAAGAGAATGAAAGTTGATGTATTGGATTATATAATAGAAGAGGTATTATATATGGAATGTGAAGATAGACAACAAAGACTAGTAGCTTATCTTTCAAAATATCTCAATAAAACAGAGAAGAATTATGAGATTTATAATAAAGAGATGGTAGCAGTAATTAGAGGATTGGAAAACTGGAAGTATCTATCAGAGGGTGCAAAATTCAAGTTTAAGGTTTAAACAGACTATAAGAATTTGGAATATTTTAGGTTTATGTGCTAAAAAATAAGAAGTTATGGATAGAGATCATTTGGTTACATCATAGTATACTAGTAACAGGATATAGAAGTAGATAAAAGATGACAGAGTTGGTAACAAGAAATCATTGGTAGCTAGAAGTGATGAAAGATGTGGGAAAGTATGTAGATAAATGCAATATGTGCTAAAGAATAAAGAACTATATATATAAAGTAGAAATATCTATACTAAGAGCTTTATAAACAATATAAGTTTCTTCTTTTGATAGTCTTAAGTTATAATATATCTCTAGTGTATGGTTTGTGTACACCTACATCTAGTCTACTCTATATTATAAGTTGTATAGATAAAAATTATCATCTTATATAATATATAATATTATCTTTCTAACATATCACATGATGTGATGACTATAACTATAACATGTATAACTAGCCTATGATATTTGTCATATCTTGTCACATTACTGTGATTATTGTGACAGTCACACATGACATCACATTATTTCTTCTTTACTGAGTTCAAAATAAGAAAAGAAAAGAAATAAGAGTATTAAAAAAATAAGAACTTAAAATAAGAGAAGAGAAACAGAGAAGAAACAAGTTTACTATCTTTGATTCTCAAAGTACAGAAGCACTGGTGTAGAAACTGATAGAAAAATAAATATCAGAGAGACTATGGACATATCTAATAGTAGATTTTATTATGAAGTTGTTATTAGTAGTAGGAAAAAATGCAATCTTAGTAGTTTGCAATAGGTTGTCCAAGATAGTGTATTTTGTGGTAATAATAAAGGAATATTAGCAGAGAGGTTAGTATGATTGTTCAGAAATAATATATAGAAGTTACATAGGTTGCTGAAATATATAATTTCAGACAGGAGATTTCAGTTTGCAGCAGAGTTAACAAAAAAGCTGAATAGGATATTAAAACAAAGTTGTTGATATCTTTTCATCCACAAATAGATGAACAAATTAAAATAATATCTTTGGTTCTTTGTGGATCATAGAAAAAAGAATTGGCCATGATGGCAGAGTTTGTAGTAAACAACAAGGTATATTTAATAACTAAGATGTCTTTATTTATGGTGGACTATAGAAAAGAGTTAAGAATGGAGGCAGATATTAGAAAAAAGAAAAAGATAGAAAATACAACATAATTTGTAAACTAGCAAAGAAATTAGTAGATTAATATGTTAGTCCATATATCATCAACAAGATAGTATCTACTAATGTAGTCAAATTACAATTACTAACTTTAATGAGAATTCATCTAACTATAAATATTAGTTGAGTAGTAAGATACAGAGAGCAAGTAGAGAAACAAAAAGTAAAAGAAGTAAAATTAGTTAAGATAGATAGAGTTAAAGAATAGTAATATATGGAAAAAGGAGGAGGACTTAGAAAATACAAAAGAAGCAGCAGTAGAGTTTGAAGTAAGATTGAGTGCAAAAGTAAGACAACAAGAGAAGTTGGACATAGCAAAGAAAAGAAACTTTAAAAGATGAGAATTATCAAAGAAGTATATGATAAAGATATTATGTGGTTCATACCTAGGGTGGAAGTCCACAAAGTGGACTCAGAGATGTGCAGACTTGTAGAACAACCTTAACTTCAGCTTATATGTTGTATTGTCTGCTGTGTAGTTACAACTTCAGATAAAAGAAAGAAGTCCAAGTATGTTGCAAGAAAGATAGCTGTTATGAAAGACAAGCTTGTAAGTTAGATATTGAGAAGTAGTACCACCACAGGAATATATTTTCTAGATAGGTAGACTTAGCATATGATAAAAAAAATCTTCAAGAAGAGTAATATCAGAGTTGAAGATAGTAAACTTTGTTTAGTTTATTTTATTTTATTTTATTTTATTTATTTTTATTTATTTTCTTATTTTGAACTTAAGATTAGATATTAGTATGACATCACATATGACTGTCACACAATATAACACTATATCACATATCTGTTACATAAAAGAGCATAGAAAATTTTAGAACAATAATATTATATAATATGTTTACCATATATTGATCTTAGAGATAATGTATGGTCTTTAAGATAAGTTAGATAAGGTTTTACAAATACTTTATTGAGTTCTCTTATATTGCTCAATAAATGATTGCACTTTTAACTAGCTAGTATATATAAGATAAACATTTTATACTAGGAACTCAAGTTTTATAAATTCTATACAAAATTCTTTTCTTAGCTAAACTCTAAGTCTTGAATTATAATATCTGAGCTGTAAACACTTATAAGAACTACATTACTCACACATATAAACATTTATACTATATCAATTACTAGAGAAAGTTCATCACTAATATTTTCTAATAAAGGCAAATATGACAAAACAAACTAAATAGTATAAAACAAGTTCATTACTAAAATGAAAAGCATCTTTGAATACTTGGATAGAACTATCAAGTATTCAAAAGCACCAATATTACCTACTATTACTATAATTATTCTTAGTAATACCATAAATATATAATCAAGGTACAACATCAGCCCCACTACCATCTAATAAAGCATTATAGAACTTATCTAATCCATCATTTATAGAATAAAAGATCTGAAATACATAGATGGAGAGTCTAGACATTAATATAGTAGATATCTAGAAATCATACAAAAGTAGATATGAAACTACCTCAGATATAGCATAACAAAATACTGAATAAGAATTATATAACATGACTTACTTAGACAATTTTCCAAATCACATTATTATTATGTAAAATAAATGGGCATATAAAAACACTTTTAGTACCACAATCTCTAATGTTAGTTTCAAAACTATTATTCTTAACTCTTTACTATATTTATAAAATCCTATAGTTGTAGTACTTTATTGGAAGCAGTTATCAACTCAAGTAATATTCTAACTAGAAGTCTGGTAACTCTGTATTAGTCATGATTATGTCACCAATCCTACATAGAGTGTTACTGTTTTACAAGCATTTATCCTAAAATATAAGAATAAAAGCTAACTTGTCTATAATAATTTCAATTATATTTAGAATAAATATACTATTAATGTTTGTTTTGGCCTAGTGGTAGCAAAAAGGAACAGTTTCCACCTGGCTTTGGAAAGAGAAAAAAAGTAAAGAAAAGTACCACTGATACTTAACAAAATAGATTTAAGAAAATATTATCAGCAAATATAACTATGATTATGAATAATAACAATTAGTAAGTCTTTGTACTCATAACTATAGGAGATACACACATTAAGGTATCCAAACTATAGTTACTATTTCCAAGTCTTTCTTCTGATATAACATCTACCTTTAACTCTAGTAAACATATTTAAGCAGAGAATAAGTAGAAAGATAAAGAAGCATATATCTAGAATATAGCTGTCTGATGAGCTAATTGTATTTTGAGCTAATAAAAATATGCTAAATAGTATTCTTATCTTGATTGACTTAGAAGCAAGTGACCATTACTTTGCAAAAAGAATACTATTTATATTATATATTCTATACAACTTATTAAAAACTAGAATTTTCACCAACAGAGACTTTATCTTTACTATATCTATATCTGAAAAAGATTTAGTTGAGTTTTTAACAAAGATAAATAGAACCAAATATAGAGTTAATCTCAATAATGTTCTATATATTCCAAATCTATACTCAAATCTGATATTTATTTTCAAACTTATATCAAAAGATGCTTGCATATAAAATTTACTAGTAAAGATGTAGTTGTGACAATATTACATAACCAACCTATCAGTTCATTTAGCAGAAAATATATACTACTTTATAATAATCACTAATGGTTTCTTATTTTATTATATTATAGCTTTTTTAAATAAAAAATCAGCTGATACTATACTGAATGTGTTCAAAGCTTACTATATAAAAGCAAAGTGGCAAACAGGCCACATAAGTTGAGAAAAGTCTTATAGTATACTTAAACTCTTGAATTTTATTTTTATTTATTTTTCTTAATTTGATTTTTCTTTTTTTCTTTTCTGGATAATAAGAGACATGTGACCACAGTCACATGACACATCATATAACATTATGTCATAAACTTAGAATATAGAAAAAGAAACTGAAAGTATAATATTAAGAGTATAGACATTAGAATAAGACTATTTATTAGTTATAAAACTACTTTGTCAAAGTTGAAGATAGTAAACTCTATTTATTTTCATTTTATTTCTTATTTTATTTTTAATTTTGAACTTAAAATTAAATATTAGAGTAACTGTTGCAAACTATTACATATCTGTTACAAGTCATATGATATAGTCACAGTCATAGTCATACAATCATACATTATATAAAAAGTTATAAAAGATTTTAGAATAATAATATTCTACTATATGTTAACAATATGTAATATACATACTTTTTAAGATAGGCTAGGTTTAGTGTAGTATGAATCATCAGCCCAATATATATAAGATAGATATTTTGTACTTAAAACTCTATTGAGTTCTCTTGTATTAACCTTAATATAAGGTTATTTACTCTATAAGTTTTGAATTGTAATAGAAGATAGAATTAAAAAGAATAGATATGCAGAAGGGAATTATGGTAAAAACTTTGTTAGATAGTAGGATAATAGGTTTGATAATAAGTTTTAAGTTTGCAAGAAAGAAGGGATTTGAATTGAAAAAGATTGAAAAACCTATTTATATGAGAAATGTAGATGAAACATTTAATAAGAAGGGGCCAATAGAATACACTGTAGAAATAAATATTCATTATCAAGGACATAAAAAGAGAATAGAGATAGGTATAATTAGAGATCAGAAGTAGAATGTAATCTTGGAAATATTATGGCTTTCCTATCACAATTCTGAGATCAATTGGAAAACTAGAGAGGTAAAAATAACAAGGTATCTAGAGGAGTGTGGAAAACAGTGGAGACCAAAGTAAGGAAAATCAAAATAGCAAAAACAAAAAGAAGGAGAAACAAAAGAGAAAAAGCAAGAAAAAAAAGCAGAAAAAAAAGACAATAGAAATAAAGAAAGTGGCAAAAAAGTAGAAAATTTGGGATGATGATGAAGAAACAGCAAAATCAGAGGAGGAAGCAAAGAAGTTAGTTCTTAAACAATTTCACAAGTGAATCAAATTTTTTAGAAAGAAAGTAAGTGAGAAAATGCCAACAAAAAAGATATAGGATCACATAATAGATTAAAGAAGAGGTTTATACTAAGGAAAGGGAAAATTTATCTCTTGTTTAGAAATGAAAGTGAAAAAGTGAAAAAGTTTATATAGAAGCAGACAAGAAAGAGATATATTAGATTGTCAAAGTCACCACAGACTGCACTGGCATTCTTTGTAAGAAAGAAGAATGAAAAAAAGAGGATAGTATAAAACTATCAGTATCTTAATGAGTGACCAGTGGAGAACAACTATCTGTTACCACTTATTTCAGACATTATCAAGAATATTGGAATCAAGAAAATATTTACAAAGTTGGATTTAAGGTGGGAATACAATAATGTAAGAATAAAGAAAGAAGATAAGTAGAAAGTAGCCTTGACAACACTAGAAGTGTTGTGACAACTACTAATCAAGATGGTCAATAGCACACTAAGTAATCTTATAGGACAAAAGTCTTATAGAAATTACAAAAGAACTCAACAAGAAGTTTCTGATATATTGCTATCTTATCTATACTACTAGTATATAGTTCATGCTAATGATAGATAGCCCTACCCTAATATCTATACATCAACTATAAATGTACTATATGTATACTATAAGATAAATATACCTTAAACATGTATCTTGATGTTATCCTTTCAGTATATTCTCTTATGTTCTAAGCCTATGATATAATGTCATATGATACATTATATGACTGTGATTACATGCCTCTTCATTATCTAAGAAATCAAAGAAAAAAAAGAAAGAAAAAGAAAAATCAAATCAAGAAAAATAAATTAAAATAAATTAAAATCAAAATAAAATATAAAAGTCTAAGTATACTATAACAAGAAGGGTTATTTAAACCTATAGTCATGTTTTTTAGTTTGATGAATTCTTCAGCTACATTTCAGGCTATAACAAATGAGTTATTAAGAGATTTGATTAATACAAGAAATATAGAAAGTTTTATTGATGATGTGGTAATAGGAACAGAAAGTGAGGAGAGACACAAAAAATTAGTGGAGAAAATATTGAGGAGAATGGAAGAAAATGATTTGTATGTAAAATTAGAAAAATGTAAGTGGAAGGTTAGAAAGGTGGACTTTTTAAAAGTAGTGATAAAACTAAAAGAGATAAAGATAAAAGAAAAAAAAGTGAAAGTGGTATTGGATTGGCTAGTATCTAAATTAGTTAAGAAGATACAAAAGCTTTTGGAAGCTAGCTAATTATTATAGAAGATTTGTAAAGGATTTTGCAAAGATAACAAGACAGTTGCACAAGTTGATGAAAAAGAAACAGAAGTAGGAGTAAGAGATAAAACAAGAAAAATTATTTAAAACATTAAAGAAAAATTTTACCACAGGACTAATTCTAGTAGCATCAGATCTAGACAAGAAGATAAGAATGAAAGTAGATACATCTGATTATATAATAGAAGGGATACCAGAGTTAAAAACAATAGACTTTATTTATTTTCATTTTATTTTCCATTTATTTTCTTATTTTTAGACTTAGAATTAGAGGTTAACATAATATTATATAATCACATATCATATAGAAGGACATAGAAGGTTCCAGAATAATAATATCATATAATATATTTGCTATATATTAACTTTATAAATAACACATACTCTTTGGAGTAGGCTAAATTTAGTATAACATAGACTATCAGCCTAGTATATAAGGTAGACACTTTGTACTTAGAATTCTATTGAGTTTTCTTATATTAATCCTAATACAAAGTTTTTCTTTTAACCTTACTCTTAGTTTTAAGTTGTAATATTAGAACTTGATACTCTTACTCCAAGGCTATCTAACACTAAGTCTTTTTATTCTTTTTCTTTACTTTTGCATTATCCTCAACTAAAGGTAATACTACTCAAAGTCAAGAAGAATTACCAGGCTCTAGGCATAAGTAATATACTAGCTAGGCAGAGGAAGCATATTTGTTCATATTGCATTAAAGCTTACTGAAGCTTTGTGAATGTATTGTTTTTTATAGATGTGTTAGTTAGTTTTTCATAGTAAAAGCTCTGTGCTGCAATGTCCACTTATAACCTATACATGCAAGAGAATAGCAGATATCATTCATATCTCATCTAGTGTAAAATTGTGAAGTATGGTTCACACTTAAAGGCAAAAGCCTGTAAGATTAGCTTAGAAATGCACAGAGTATAGAAACTCTGTATGAGAAGCTTAGTAATGTAGACTTATCAAAACAATCAACTTATGTATTGTGTTTCCTACAAGCTGTATAGTTACAATTTCAGAGGATAGCCTTGAAAGAATTTATAAGAAGAAGAGTAAGTGCATTGACATTATCACTAGAGATTGGTGTCAACTTTAGTTGATTATCAGACTAGCTATTACAGAGTAATTACCAGCCTTAAATATATAAGTAAAATAGAGGAGTAATTAAAACAGATCTCCAAGCAAATATTTTAGTAGTAAAATACTAATAGGAGTTTAGATTAGAGAAAATAAAACTCTATATAAAGTCTAAGCAATTTTACAGCATTTAAAGAAGTTAATTAGGCAATAAAGATAGATAAAAATGACTGTGGGTTTTAATACAAATAAAGCCAAATAACCACAGAGTTTTGATGTTATATTAAAGATAGACATGTTTCAGAGTTTAGGATATGACAAGAATATCCTTCTTAAGACAAAATACTTTACAATTCTTTAAGATAGTAGTTGGTTATCTAGGTAGTTAGTAGACAGTGTGAGATAAGACTTGAAGAAAGCCTGCTAGCACTTATAGAAATTGAGTTGAGTTCTGATTATGAGTCAGAAAGAGAAACCAGCACTGGTTCTATCTCACTCCTTTATACATTTTCTCTTTCCACACCACCTCTAATTTCATCATCACTCATACCAATTGATTTCCTATCATTTTATTACAATACTATGAGTCAACATAACATCAACTAGCTGTTGCTTAAATAAGGTAGCAGCAAGAACAAATAGTAATTCTATAGGTATTATTAGGAGGAAGAAGAGAAGAAGAAGGAGTTGAGGTAGAGGTTCTCTAGCCCAATACTAGGTTAAACATAGGAGTGGCTAAGCCACAAATATTCAATAGGACTGCAAGTAAAGTTTTGAAATTTCTGACATGTAGGTTGTATATTAGGATAAAGATGAGAGATGTATCAGTAGAGAAGCAGATACAGTGGGTATTGTCATATGTACAAAGAAGACTAGTGGATATTTAGAAGAAAAATATTATGGAGGATTTAGAAAGTAGAAGTTTGAGTTATACAACAGTAGGAAAGTTTTTATCAGACTTGAAAAAAGAATTTGGTAGTAGAGATGATAAGACAATGAAGGTGGCAGAATTAAAAAAGATAGAGCAAGAAAGCAAGATGATGGAGAAGTTTGTTCAAAAGTTTAGGAGAGCAGCAAGGAGAAGTAGATACTGTTGTCAAGGGAGGAGAGAGAAGAGGTGCATGAGTTTATTAAAGAACAATTGAGAAAAGGGTATATCAAACTCTCAAAGTCACCTCAAATAACACCAGTATTTTTTGTAGGAAAGAAGGATAGTAAGAAGAGAATTGTTTAGAACTATAGATATTTAAATAAATAGACTATTCAAAACAATTATCTTTTATCTTTAATTTCAGACATTGTAAAAAATATAGATACTAAGAAAGTATTTACAAAGTTGGGCTTGTGATAGGGTTACAATAATGTACAAATAAAGAAGGGAGATAAATGAAAGACAGTGTTCAAAACTCCAGAAGGGTTGTTTAAACCAACTGCAATGTTCTTTGGACTTACAAACTCTTTAGCAACATTCCAAATGATAATAAATTATGTTGAGTCTAATTGGTATTTAACTTTTGATAAAGAAATTAAAAGTCCTGATTTTTATCTTTTTATTAACATCAAAACAGGCTTTGGGAACTTTTCCTTTTTAGAAAGATTCTGCAGGTCTTAATCAATACCAGAGAAGTAATGAGTTTCATTGATAACATTATAGTAGAAACAAAGAAAAAAGAAGGGCATGATGAAGTAGTAAAGGAAATAGTAAAAATATTAGTGAAAAATGATTTATATGTAAAACTAAAAAAGTGTAAGTAGAAGATGAGAGAAGTAGGATTTTTAAGAGTAGTGATTAGACTAGAAGGAATTATAATAAAAGAAGAGAAAATGAAAGGAGTGTTGGATTGGCTGACTTCTAAAAGGGTTCAAGATATGCAAAAATTCTTAGAACTAGCAAATTACTATTAATGGTTCATAAAAGATTTTGTATCTATAGCTAGACCATATTATGACCTGATAAAAAAGAATCAGAAGTAGGATTGGACAAAGAAGCAAGAGAAGATGTCTAGAGAGTTAAAGGAGAGATTTATAAAAGAATTGGTATTAGCAGCACTGGAATTATATAAAAAATGAGGATAGAAGTTGATATGTCTGATTTTGCAACAGAAAGGGTTTTATTTATGAAATGTAAGAATGTATGATAAAGATCTGTAGCTTATATCTCAAAATCTCTCAATAGGATGGAAAGGAACTATGAGATTTACAACAAGAAGATATTAGTAGTAATTAGAGAATTAGAAAATTAGAGGCATTTGTTAGAGAGTGCAAAGTTCAAGTTTGAGGTCTAGATAGGCTATGAGAATTTAGAATATTTCATGAAAGTACAGAAATTGAACAAAAGACAAGTTTATTAGACACTATATCTATCAAGATTCAATTTCATCTTAAAACATGTACTAGGAACAAAGATGGGAAAGATAATATTATACCAGAAAATACTTTTCTATGAAAATAAGTACTCTCATAAGATTTTAAGTATATAAGCTCTCTCTGAAAGTATTAGTGAGAAGATCTTACACTTCTAGATAACATCTCAGATCTTCTCAAGTAGACATCAGCTCAAGGAGTGGTGTGATAGCTGTTAATCAAACCAGATCTTGAAAAGAAGTAATCTTTAGGAATAAGAAATACTACTTATGAACAACTAGCTACAAAGTATACATACTTGTAAGAGCATTTTACTAGATTACAAACATTCAGACAGTTAAATAAGGCAAGAACATATTAAATTGGAAGCTGATAAAGTTCAGAATGGTAGAGTAAGTAGGGATGACTATAGAAACAGTAAAAAAGGAATAGAATAAATACTCATAAGTAAGAATTAATCATCAGATTAATATTAGATTGCAAATAAAGCAATAACTATATGCTTATAAGACCTTAGAGAGCTTCATTATGGTTTTGGGTTCCATTTTCTAGATTTATTCTTTATATTTTTAGACTAATATATAAGCCACAAGTGTCAAGATCGTCAATGCTGGACTTGACTTTTCTTTTCATTTTTATTTTTACTTTTCTTTTTATTTTTCTTTCTTTTCTTTTTCTATTTTTAGAACAACTCGGGTTAGGGTCTATCAGTCATGCTGTCACATCAGTCACAAGTTGACAGCGTAGTCACAAGACTGATCACAGGACTGGGGAGAATGGAGTAGAAGGTACTAGAATAAAGTGACGTCATACAGCATGGACAACACATGCTGGCCTCATGTAATACTCATGGTCATTTAGGGTAGG
>Ga0157358_1000541_pt1 | contig 15806 bp, 14 predicted proteins | sample AttcapACBM2_FD_111484 | JGI IMG/M metagenome (GOLD analysis project Ga0157358, IMG submission 111484) | Fungus gardens microbial communities from leaf cutter ant in Botucatu, State of São Paulo, Brazil - Atta capiguara ACBM2 | ecosystem: Host-associated > Fungi > Mycelium > Unclassified ... | reverse complement strand
AGCAGGTCATATCAGATGACACAGTCACAAGTCACATGATGCATGGAAGGATATAAAAGGTTCTGGAAGGATGACATCATATAATGTATAATATACATATTGACCTTAAGGCATACACACAGTCATTTAGGGTAGGCTAGAAATAGCTTGCACAGACCATTAGGTATTTGTATATAAGGTAGACAATCCTATACAGAGTTCTCTATAGAGTTCTCTTGTATTAACCTAATACAAGATTCTTTTCATTGATCCACTCTAAGATCATTGATTTATAATATAAGTATTAGTAGAGATACAAGTATATCAATGTAGTGACATAATTAGTTACCTTCTAAAATTAGCCTGATAGCTGCTATGACAGATGATAGCTCCCATCAGGTACAAGTTTTAATCATGTGATGGCAACAACTTGTGTATGGACCATCACTCTTTTGTATATATATCTCTATGTCTGAAGGTTAGACCTCAGACTTAACAACATCAATTATTCTTATTGATACTACTCATCATTATCTCCTTATACTGAGCCTCTAAAAACCACTAAGTTCAAGTATTACAACCAGTGAGTATCTTATTTGTGATAATAATAATAAACAAGATCTTACAGAACTTGACCAACACTAAAAAAGTAGTGAGTTTTACTAATGATGTGATAGTAGCATGTGAAGCCAGAATAATGTAAGTGGAAGATTAAGGAAGTAGAGTTTTTAGAAGTGGTAATTGGACCAAAAAGAATCAAGATGGAGAAAGAAAAAGTAAATGTAGTATTCAACTGGCTGACTTTTAAGGAGGTCAAGGATGTTTAAAAGTTTTTGGGATTTGCAAATTAATACAGGTGGTTTGTTAAGGATTTTACATCTATAGCTTGGCTATTACATGATATAGTAAAAAAAGATCAAAAGTGGGATTGGACAGAAAGTTAAGAAAAGATATTTAAGAAGTTGAAGGTGAGGTTTTCAAAAGAACTAGTGTTGGCAGCACTAGGCCTGAATAAAAAATGAGGATGAAAGTTAATACATTGTATTATGTGACAAAAGTGTCAAGACTGAAGACAGTAGACTCAAAATAATTTTCATTTCCTTTCCTTTCCTTTTTTTATTTTATTTTACTTTTCTTTTTCTTTCTTTTCAAATTATCTTCCTTTCTATTCTTAGAACTATGATTAGGGTGACTATATCACGTGATCACACATCAGTCACATCAGATAACATGGTTACAAGTTACAAGATATGTAGAAAGACATAGGAGACTCTAGAAGAATAACACTATACAATATATGCAACACATGTTGATCTTAAGACAAACACATGGCTGTTTAGGGTAGGCTAGAAGTAGTTAGCATGAACTATGAGGCTTTAGTATATAAGGTAAACTATCTTGTATGAAATTCTCTATTAAGTTCTCTTGTGTAATCACTATACAAGATTCCTTCTTCTGACTGACTCTAAGGTTTTAAGTTCGTAACAAAGAGAGGTTTTATCAATAAAATATGAAGATGGAAGATAAAGACTGGTAGCTTGTTAAAATTTCTTAATGAAATAGAGAGAAACTACAAAATCTATGACAAGAAGATGCTAGCAGTAATTTAAGAATTGGAGAATTGGAAGCATTTATTAAAGAGTATAAAGCTTAAGTTTGAGGTTTGGACAGACTATAAAAATTTAATTTATCTTGAAATATGTACTAGAGAAAAAATAACCAAGGCAAATAAACTAAGTAGAAGACCAGATTGAAAAGTAAGAATAGAAAATGATATTAAAAATAAAAAATTAAAGAAGAGTGAATTCAAGAACTAGTGGAAGTAGTAGTAGAAGAACTGGAAATATATATAATAGAAAAAAAATACCTAGAAATCAGAATGAAAAAGTAGTTAGAGTAGTAGAGGAGATAAAGAAAGTAGAAGTTAAAATATTAAGAGGCAATGAATAGCAGATCAAAAAATTAGTATTAAAAAAAAAGAAGATTTATATACTAAAAGTTGAAGAGTTGAGAATAGGAATAATCTGTTTACATCATAATATACTGGTAGCAGAATATGAAGAATGGTAGAAAATAACAGAACTGGTGACAAAAAATTATTGGTGGCCAGAAGTAACAAATGATATAGAGAAGTATGTAGATAGATGTAATATATGCCAGAGGATGAAGAATCATACAGAAGCACTAGTATGAAAATTTATAGTGAATGATGTGCTAAAAAAACTGTGAATACATCTAATAGTTGTTTATCACAAATTTACTGGTAGTAGCAGAGAAAGATGCAATTTTGGTAGTATGTAATAAGTTGCCAAAAATGGCTCATTTTGTAACAACAACTGAAAGAATGTCAGGAGAAGAACTAGTGAGATTGTTTAGAAATAATATGTGGGAGTTATATAGGTTGCTAAAGAGTGTGATATTAGATAAGAGACTACAGTTTGTGGTGGAGTTGACAAAGAAGTTGAATAGAATATTGGATATTGAAACAAAGTTGTCAACATTGTTTCATCTACAAACAGATAGTTAGACTGAATAAGTAAATTAGAAACTAGAATAATATCTATGGTTTTTTGTAGACCACAGACAAAAAGATTGGCCAAAATGGCCAGCAACAGCAGAGTTTGCAGTAAACAACAAGATGTCTCCATTTATAGCAAATTATAGAAGAGAATTGAGAATAAAAGCAAACATTAGAAGAAAAGGAAAAGTAAAGGAAGTAATAAAATTTGTAGAAAGAATAAAGAAGGTTTATAAAGAAGCTGGGGCAGCATTGAGAAAAGTACAAGAGAAGATGAAGCAACAAGCAAATAAGAGAAGAAAAGAAGCTAAGAAGTAGAAAAAGAGTGATAAGATGATACTGAGTACAAAAGATTTGGTATTTAAAGAAAGACTAGGAAAAAAGCTAGTGAACTGATATATTAGTTTATGTATCATTGAAGAAGTAGTATATACTAATGTAGTCAAGCTAAGACTCTCAACTTCAATGATATTATGACTTAGGTCTCAGAGATAAGACAAAAGTATACTCTTATACTGAATAATATAAGAGAACTCAATAGAGTTTCAAGTATAAGCTAGTCCATCTTATATACTTCAGACCATGGTCTGTGCACACACTACAAGTAACCTACCTTAATATCCATATGTTTTTCATAAGGTCAACACATTGTTGCTATGCTGTATAATATTATCTATTTTAGAACCTTCTACAACCTTTTTTGTGTTATGTGATTGTGTGATATGTGATAGTGACATATGTGACACATGTCACTATCCTGTCACATTTTGTGACTTGTATAACCATTACACTGACAGTGATCAAGCAGAAAAGAGATTATACTAGAATATAACAAGAACTATACAATACTAGCCCTTAACTATATACTAAAGAATTCAAAAGAGATCATATCAGTATCAGAAATTAAGAGAAGGGGATAGAAACAATAATATAAAAGAAGAATAGAAATATAAAACTCTTAAAAGAGCTTTTATGAATATAAAGAATAGAGTTAGAAAGAATATTAAAAGAAATAAATAAATAATATCCACTTGTGAATGTTTTCTCTTGCTGAAACACTCTTAAACAGTAAAACTTATACTGTATAACAACATTATTTGGAAAATCTAGTAAATAGATTACAAAGTTCTTTAAGAGTTTCTAACAACACTATATATCCCAGATAATGTATTCTAAAGATATCTCTGAAGTTAAATCTTACAACTGAAGATACCAACTAATACTCAAAGTCTAGTTTGTTTAACAGTTATTACACCATCTCTTGAGTAGATACTAACTCAAGAAAGCCTGAGATGTTATCTAAGAGTACAAAGTCTTTTTACTAATGCTTTTAAAGAGGTCTTAAATACTTAAAAATATTATAAGAGTATGTTCTTTCATAAAAAAAATATTTCCTGATATAACAATGTGTAATATCACATCACATTTTTTACCTAAGTCCAAAATTAAAAAAGTGAAAATGAAAACTAAAAATAAAATAAATAAAAATAAAAAAAGTCAAGTTTACCATTCACAACTCTGATATTACTCTCCTCTCCTCCTCCCTTTAGGATTTCTCCTTTGGAGAAACTTAGTCTAACTTCTCTTTCTTTCACTTTGTCTAATTTCTTTTTAACTTCTTGAATTATTCATCCTCAAATTTTCCATCATCCCACCTAAACAAAATCTTTGCCATATACTCTTCTTGGTAACTCAATTTTCCTAAACTCTTCAGCATTTGAGTTTAACTTTACCTTCCACAATTTTCCTAAGCTTTCATTTCTTCTTACTTTCTCCTGTCATTTAATTTCAACACTCATTCTTTTCTCAAACTCTGCTACTGCTTCTTTTGTATTTTCCAAGTTCTTTATCTTTTATTCAAAAACTTTTCAACTTTCTATTCCTCTACTTTGTCAACTTCAATTGATTTTGGTTTCTTCACTTTTTGCCTCTTTATTAGTTCTTTATACCTCATAACTCTACTAATGTTGACCACTAGATGGATTCTTTGAGAGGCTAGCATTTTCAACTTCACTACATTCTTTAATACTATTTCTTCAACTATATATGATCCCATATATCTTTCTGTTAACTTCTTCACTGGCCTCTTTTTAAATACCAAGTCTTTTATATTCAGCATTACTCTATCATATTTTTTCCATTCCTCAACTTCTCTATGTCCCCTATCTATCTTTTCATCTCTTTTTGCACTTTTATTAATGCTACCCCAGCTTTCTCTTAAACTTTTCTCATTCTCTTTGCAAACTCTGTCACTTTCTCTATTTTTCCTTTTCTTCTAATGTCTGCTTCCATTCTCAACTTTCTACTAAAATTTGTTATAAAAGGCAATAATTTCATTACCAAATGAATTTTGTTGTTTACTGCAAACTCTACCATCACTAACCACTCTAGCCAGTCTCTCCATCTATATTCTGTAAAGAACCTTAAGTACTGCTCTAAATTCATTTGTTCTGTCTAAATATTAGTTCATCTATTCTGTCTACTCATCTGTTTGTAAGTTGAATACTATTGATAATCTCATCTCAATTTCTATTATTTTATTCAACTCTTTCATCAACTCTACTACAAACTGTAGTTCTTTATCTAATAAAATACTCTTTGGCAACTTATACAATTTCTACACATTATCTCTGAACAATCTTGCTAAACCTTTTTCTAATGTCTTTTCTGTAGTTGCTATAAAATGTATAATCTTCAGCAACCTATAATACACAACTAGAATTGTATTCTTCCCTGCTACTAATGGTAACTTGGTGATAATGGTTACTACCAAGTACATCTATGGCTTTTCTGGTACTTCATTCACTATTAACTTTCCCACTAGTACCTCTATTCTGTTTTTCATCCTCTAATATAAATTACATCTTTCCACATATTTTCCAATGTCTTTGATCACTCCTAACCACTAGTAACTTCTTATTACTAACTTCATCATTGTTAGAAACATAAAAATTAGACTTTATTTGATTTTTCTTTTCTTTTCTTTTTTGCTATTCTATTTTTAGAACTAGGGTTAGGGGTCAGTGGGATGTCACAGATCACACTGTCACCTAATTATATGCCATGAGGAAAAATGGTAGAAGATTCTGGAAGAAATGACATTATACTATGTGTTATATACATAGTGGCCTTAAGATAGACATATGGTCATTTAGGATAGACTAAAGTAATAGTACACAGACCAGTAGTCTAAGGTATATAAAATAGATGACCCTGTACAGAGTTCTCTATTAAGTTCTCTTGTGTTAAACCCCAATACAAGGTTTCATCTTATTGTTTCACTCAAAGGACTTTAAGTTGTAACAATTATCTTCTATCTACCTCTATGTCCAGCTACCAGTACATTATAGTATAATGTTAAATATGGTTCATATCTCATTATCCAAGATCTGATGAAGACCTCTTAGAAGTTTAAGTAAGTTATTTATATATTATTCAAGAATATAGAAGTAGAAGTTGGAACAACCTTTGGTTTTAGCTTATACTTATGTACTACATCTCTACAAGTCACACTAGTTGCATATTTTAGAAGAGCACTTAGAAAAACTAGGAAGACAAAACCACTAGGAGATAATAAGATATGTCATTACTAACACTATACCAGAATTTAGTATTAGTTTTGATTGATTTTCAGAATAAAGCTATTACAGTATAAACTACTGGTTTATATACTAAGTATACTACCTAGGGTAGTTATCTTAAATACTAGTGATCCTTGGATATCAGATATAGAGATTTATAGAGTTGGCAAAAGTCTAGTAAGGATATCTGAGATGAAATGGAGACAGTTGATTTGCACTAGAAGAGTTTAGAAGTGTGAATAAGGAAAAAAATATTATCTGTAGATTAAGACAGATATGACTGGAATGAGATATGATATGAAACTAAATAACTTCTATCCTTAACTTTTCATCCTTTAACATATATACCTTCTCTTCTTTTAAAACTAACTCTCTCCCTATTTTCCACTTATCTCTCCTCAATTCCTTGACTCCTGCTTTTTTTTTATTTCTTCAATTACTTTTACTACTTCCTTATCTTTTTTTCTTGCTCTTTTTATATTTTCTACCAACATCATTTCTAGTCCCTCTACTACTACTTCCATCATTTCTCTAATTTATTTCTCTTTTATCAAATTCTGATTTTTGTTATCATTTTTTATCTCCACTTTTAAATCCAGTCTTCTACTCAATTCAACTGCTTTTTCCATTTTAACTCCCAGTATATGCTTCAAAGTGAAATCAAATCTAAACAAATATAAAGCTCATCTAGCCTATCTCTGATTCAACTTCTGTATCTTCATAAAATATTCCAAATTCTTATAGTTAGTCCAGATCTCAAACTTGAATTTAATACTTTCTAATAAATGCCTCTACACATCTAATTCTCTAATTACTACTAATATTTCTTTATCATAAATTTCATAGTTTCATTCTATTTCATTTAATGATTTTGAAATGTAAGCCACTAGTCTCTATTTCTCATCTGTATACTCCATTGATAAAACTCCCTCTGTTGCATAATCTGACACATCCACCTCTATCATTACCTTATTATCTAAATCTAGAGCTATTAGAATTGGTTCTGTAGTAGACCTTTTCTTCAATACTGTTATGCCAGAAAATGCTTTTTTGTGAAAGAACACACTCTTATAGAGTTTTTAAGAATGTAAGACCTCTTTGAAGGCATTAGTAAGAAAGATTTATACTCTTAGATGATATCTTATGCTTTCTCAAGTGGACATCCACTTGAGGGATAATATAGTAGCTATTAATTAAACTGGATCTCAGAAAGACAAGATCTTTAGAGATAAGAAACACTACTATAATCACAAAAGACTAGCTACAAAGTACAAGCACTTGCAAGAATAGTTCATATAGTTACAAACATTTAAATAGTATAATAAGACAAGAACATGATGGATTAGAAGCTGATAGAGTTTAGAATGGATTTGTAAATAGAGAGAGGACCATATATTTACAAAACTTCCTTATAGTTTTTGTCTCTATTTTTTAGCTTCATTCTCTGTATTTTTAAACTAATATAATAGCCATGAGTAGAGGGGAGTAAAAGAGAGAATCACCATCTGAATTCCTCCACTCAAGAGCAGTTTAACTTCTATTTTTATTGAATAAGCATTATTAGTACCTATTATCACTTTCAAATAAGTTTTAGAGAGATCTAGCAGCCTGATAAAGACTGGTAAGGTGAGTATCAGTTGGTATCTTTAGTCATAAGATATGACTTGAGAGTTGAGAGGTACCTTTGGGATACATTATTTGTAATGGATAGCATTATTAGAGGTTCTTAAGGAGCTTTACAATTTATTCACTCAATTTTCTAAAGAAGCTTGTTACCCAGTATAAGGTTTACTGTTTAGGAGTGTATTAACAATAGAAAGTGTTCATAAGCAAATGTTATTTATATATTCATTTGAATATTCTTCCTAACTTTATCCTTTTACATTTATGAGAGCTCTTTTAAGAGTTTTGTATGCTTTAATCTTATTTTATATTATTGTTTCTATTCTTTTCTTTCAATTCCTAACACTAATATCATCCCCTTTGAATTAGTACACAGTTAAGGGCTAGTGTTGCATAGTTCTTGTTATACTCTAGCATAACCTCTTTTTTACTTAACCTCTGTCAATGCCTCAAACAAATTTTTCTGCCTTATCTTCCACTTCAATTCTTTAGTCAATTCATATAATGGCCTTGCTATCTTAGCAAAGTCTTTTATAAATCATCTGTAATAATTAGCCAACTCCAAAAACTTCTATACTTTCTTAACTGATTTAGGAACTAGCTAGTCTAACACTATCTTTACTTTTTCTTCCTACATCTTTATTCCATTTGGTTCCATTATAACTCCTAAAAATTCCACTTCTCTAGTTTTACATACAAATTGTTTGCTTTTATTCTCATCAATACTTCTTCTACCAATTTATTATGTCCTTCTTTACTTTCTATTCCTACTAATACATTATCAATAAAACTTATCACCTGCTCTTTATTAATCAAGTCCCTCAGCAACTTATTTATCATAGTCTGAAACATGGCCAGAAGATTTTTTAAACCAAAAAAAACATGACTGTATGTTTAAATAACTCTTCTGGTATTGTAAAGACCACTTTCCACTTGTTTCCCTCCTTGATTCTTACATTGTTATAACTCCATCTTAAGTCTAACTTTGTAAACACCTTCTTGGTCCTAATATTCTTGACAGTATCTGAAATAAGTAAGAATGGGTAATTAATTTTAATTATCCACTTACTAAGGTATTAATAGTCTTATACCATCCTCTTCTTCCCATTCTTCTTTTCTACAAAAGATACTAGTGCAGTCTGTGGTAACTTTGATGGTTGAATATATTTCTTCCTTGTCTTTTCTTGAATAAACACACACTCTTCTCTGAATAAGAGATAGATTTTCCTCTTTCTTGGTACAAATCCCTCCTTTAAGTCTATCATATGATCTCATACCTTCTTCATTGGCATTCTCTTACTTGCTTTCTTCCCAAAGATCTTAATTCAATTGTAGGATCATTCTGGTACTAACTCCTTTGCTTTCTTCTCTGATCTTGTTGCTTTTTATTTATCATTCTAAATCTCCCACTCCTTTACCACTTTCTTTATCTCCTTCTTCCTTCTCTGTTCCTTCTATTGTTTTTCCTCTTTTGCTTCTTTCTCTTTTTGTTTTTGCTACTCTAATTTTCCTTGCTTCAGTCTCTATTGTTTTCTACATTCTTCTAGATACCTTATTATTTTCACTTCTCCAGTTTTCCAATAGATCTCAGAGTTGTGGTAGGTAAGCCATAGCTTTCACAAAATTATAATCCATTTCTGTCTACCAATCATATCAATCACTGTCCTCTCCCTATATTCCTGATAATAAGTATTAATCTTCACAGTATATTGTATTGGTCCCTTCTTATTGAATGTCTAATCCATATTTCTCATATAAACAGATCTCTTATCTTTTTCAATTTAAACTTTTTTCCCTCACATACTCAGAACTCATCACCAAACCTATTGCTCTACTATCTAACAAAGCATCCACTGTAATCTTTTCTTATATATCAATCTTCTCTAATTCAATTTTCACTGTCACCTTCTTCAATAATTCTTCTTCTTCTGTCTTTCTTACTTCTACTAGTCTTTTCTTATTTTCTTTTCTCTCTTCCTTCTCTTCTTTCTTCAATCTTTTTGCTATCCATTTACATTTGATACTCTTTCATTTATTTGAGAGCCTCTGTATTAATTTCTTCTTCTCTCTACTTTTCTTATTTTTACAATTACAGGCAATATGCCTAAAGCTTGTACAATGAAAATACTTCCTCTTCTATATTATTCTTTCCTAATTCATTTTTATTTTCCTTTACTCATTGTCAACCCTCTTCTTTTCTTTTGTTTCTTCTTCTTCTTGTCTTTTCTTCTGCTCTTCTTTCTCCCATCTTTTATCATATTCTCTCCTCAACTACTCTTTTTCTTTTTCTCTTCTTCTTTTCTTTGCCTCTTCTATTTTTACCATTGTAATTACTTGTTTCTGAAAACTTGCTATTATCTCCCTATTTCTCTTCACTTAATCCTTCAATAGTCTTATCATCCCTTTTTCTTTTACTTTTCTCATCAATTCTTTTATTTTAATTAAAAGTTGTTGCTATAGTGTCTGACAACCTAGTCATTATTTTCACCAAAGTTTCTTTGTCAGTGCTAGCCTGTCAGAATTCAGGATAGTAGACTCTATTTATTGTTATTTCTTTTCTCATTTTTATTTTATTTTCCATTTATTTGGAAATTAGAGTTAAGAGTTAGCATGATGTCATATGTAACTGTTACTAACTGTTACACATATATTACATATCACAGTTATAGTCACACAATCATAAGTCATACAGAAGGTTCTAAAATAATGATATTATACCACATGTTTATTTTATATTAATGGTATGTAGTATGTATGGCCTTTGGAATAGGTTAGATAGGGTTTCACATAGACCAACTAGCTAGTATATATAAGATAGATAATTTGTACTTGGAACTATATCAAGTTCTCTTATGTTAATCTAATATAAGGTTTCTTTCTTACTCTTACTCTTGAGTTTGACTTATAATATAGCTGGTATTCTTCTTACCCAACCTCATGCTATCTACTAACTACTTGTCTACTACCTTACTGACTACTATACTACTATTCTTAAGCTAGATGCTTTCTTACTAAATAACATTACTATTCTATATAAACTGATTACAAGGAAACTAGTAGTACAAGCCTTCTACTTAAAATATACATGTATACTACTAAACACTATCTATTATAGTATGCTTGAACTCTTATATTTTATTTTGATTTTCTTTTCTTTTTATATATTTTTTCTTAATTTAATTTATCTTTTTCTTTTTTTTTCTTCTTAAACAATAAAGAAACATGTGACCACAGTTACATGATGTATTGTATGATCTAAATATCATAAGCCTAGAATATAGAAAAAGAGACTAGAAGGATGATGTTAAGGTATGTATATATATTTATAGCATGTTTACCTTATAGTACATATATATAGTGTATTTATAGATAATACATGGACCTTAGAATAGGGTTATTTATTGCTAGCACAGACTATATACAATTATTATAGTAACCAATAGACTATTTTATAGGGATTACAAGAGAGCTCAACAAAAAGTTCTAATACATTTCTATACTATTTATATAATAGATACATGGTCTGTATTAGTAATAAATAATTCTATCCTAAAATACATATATCATTTATAAATCTACTATATTATTATCACAAAGTAAACATGTTATAACTATGCTCTTGAAATCATTGTTCTAGTTTTCATAATATAAATGAAAAGAAAGATGAAAAAGAAAAATCAGATTAAGAAAAATAGATAAAAAGAAAAGAAAATCAAAATAAAATATTAGAGTTCAAGTGTATTATAACACTTATTCTATAAGACTATTTAGTATGCTATTGTTTATTTTGATTAATAGTTATCACAACATATCCACTTAAACAATAGATAATATCTAAATTGCAGCCTAGGTTTGGTTACTACTATTTATAACTATTTGTGCTGAATAGCTAGCTCACCTTTATATCTGAAGTTTGACTTCTAAACTAAGAGTGACTAATGATTACAATAACTGTCACTTGAGAATAATAAAAGAGTAAAGTAAAAAAGAAATATAAAGAGAGCCTAGGGTTGAGCAATCTTAAAGATAGTTTAGTAAGTTTTAATGTCATAACTTGAGTCTTAAAAATAAGACAAAAGCATACTTTTATATTAAGTAATATAAGAAAACTTAATGGAGTTTTAAGTATAAGCTAGTTTATCTTATATACTCTAGATCATAGTTTGTACACATACTATAACTAACTTATCTTAAAATCTATATACTTTCTATAAGACTAATATATTACTATACTATATAACATCACCTACTCTGGAATCTTTTACAACTTTCTTTGTATTATACAATTGTGTGACTGTGACATATGTGACATATATGACTATCACATATAACATTATACTGGACTTTAATTTTAGTTCTTTAAATAAGAAAATGAAAGAAATATATGACTATAATCATATAATATGATATCATAGGTAATAATAGTATGGTAAACTCATAAACAACATATATAGTTTAGAGTAAAACTTACAATAGTCTATTTTGATTTCTCTTTATTCTTTATTTATTTTAGACTTAGTGAAATAAGATAATGATAAAGTATGCACAGACTATATACTAGAGATATATAGAGTAATATTATAGTTATAAGCAATAAACTTGGTTTTAATTTATTTTCTTTCTATTTTATCTTTCTTTTTTATTTTTTCTTTTACTTTATTTTTTATATTTTTTATTTTGGATATAAATAAAAAAGTATGATAAATGTCACAGTCACAGATCACACAATTGAGTAATATAAAGAAAAATGTAAAAAGTTCTAAAATAAATAATATAACAATAATATATGAGTCTTATTGAAAGCATATATACTTTAGGGTAGGTTAGTTATAGTATGTGCATAGACTACAGTCTATAGTATATAAGATAAACTATTTTATACTTAAAACTCTATTGAGTTTTTTTGTGTTACTTAATATATAAGTAGTTTTTTATCTTTACTCAAAGATCTAAGTCATAACAAGTAGACTTGTTTATACTAAAAACTTTACTAAGTTCTCTTATAGTTAAACAATACAAGTTTTCTCTTTTGTCCAAACTTTAGACTTAAGTTATAACATATATATATGAATTTATTCTATTCTAAATTTTATATATCTACTATAAAAAAAACATATGTTGTAGTATGTTAAGATATATTTAGATGGGAAAAGTTTAAGGAAAAATATATAGAGATTGTACTTTAATAACAGAGTAAAATTCATTATAAAAAATAAAGTATTTATTAAGTTCAAGTATTATATTTATAAAAAAAATACAACTCTAAAATAGTTAAGTACTAGTCTTGTTACAACTTAAAAGATCTTAGAGTAGATCAATAAATAGAACTTGATATTGAGATTAAATAATTCTATATCTGCCTTAAAAGTAATATATGTATATATTATATAATGATATTTCTTTTAGAATCTTTTATCATTTTCCATTATAACACATAATTATATGACAGTGTGACAGTTTGTGACATGTGATGTCATGCTAACCCCTAACCCTAGTCTTTAAATAGAAAAAGAAAAAGAAATAAAAACAAAGTTTAACTTTTGCAACTCTAACAACTCTTAACTAAAAGAGTATATTTTGGAATTAGTAAGTGCTATCCTTAACAAAATATGGTTTAGAGTATAAGATAAGTACTATCTATTATGATCTTAAGTCTAAAGTATTAATATACAGACTATAATCTGTATATATACTACAATTAACCTATTCTAAAGTTTATATAATTATATAACTATGAATATAAATAGTGTAATAGATTGTGTAGCATATAAGCTGAAGCCAAGGTTGTTCTAGAAAGAGAGATATGATGTAATATTATTGATAATTATATATCTTACAAAGTATAATGAAGAAGTGATACCTATTATAAGGTAGTCTTATAGGTTATATGTTTCTGTTACATAATCATATAATATAGAGAAGATTATAAAAGGTTTTAGAGATGATAATGTTATATAACATGACTATAGTATATTAGTCTTATAGAAAGCATATAAACTTTAGAATAGATTAGTTGTAGTATGTATACAGACCATAGTCTAGTTTGTAATGGGAACTCCATCAAGTTCTCTTGTATTACTCAATATAGGAGTTGTCTTTTGTTCTATTACCTAAGCTTAAGTCATAATAGTATACTTATCTAAGTATAAATCTAATTGATATAAGATAAAGAGTATAAGATAGAATACAATCTTGGCTTTAACTTATTTATTATGTCTAATTATCTATTATAGTTGTAATTTAATAAAGAAAGAGAAAAGAGAATATAAGAATAAATTCTTTAAATACAAGTAATTAACTTCTAAAAATAATCAGTAAATACTGTATTCTTACTTTGGATAACTGACTACCAAGAAATTGTTGGAAATTCCATAAAAATTGTATAGAATAGAGTTAGTCTACAGAATAATTAATAATTAGAATAGAGAGTTTTATCTATATTAGAAGAGAATTTTTAAATTAGATTTCAATCAGTTATTATCTAAAATAAATAATGGATAGTTGTAGATTAGTATATTATATTATGTGACTTCTTTGATATGTTATGACTAAAGTATTGGAACAAAAGCAGAATCTTGTGCTAGAGTTAACATAAGAGGACTCAATAAAATTCATACTACAAAGTTATTCATCTTATATTAGTTTGTATTAATCTATCCCAAAGTATCTAAGACCTTCCAGTAGTCTCTATGATATTTTTCTTATTACATAATGGTATGACTGTAACTCTATTACTATGACACAATTTGTAATATTATTTTATACTATCACAAACTTTATTTAGCTTATATTTTCACAATTAGTAAACTAATTCTTATAAACCAAGTTGTACTAAAAAGTCTCAAATGAGAGCTATTCACATATATATAGGATGTACAAAAGTAACAATAAACCACTAAGATATTAGATCATTAGTAACTATAAATTTTCATTGATTAAATGGCTAGATAGATTCATATAATCTAAATTACATTAGAAAGCACTTATTAAACTATCTCTGGTAATATATAGTATATTACATAACAATTAGTATTTATAAAGTTATAAGTATATCAATATAGTGACATAATTAATTACCTACTAAAATTAGTCTGGATATTGATTATGTAATGAAAATAGCTTGTTTATAAACTATCACTCTTTTATATATATCTTTGTGTTTGAGAATTAGACTTCAGACTTAATAACATTAATTGTGTTAAGTATAGTCTATACTTGAAGAATAAAAGTCTAAAAGAGATATATCAAGTTTAATATATATGGGAATATATCAAAACTGACAGAGATACAGACTTTATAGAACAACCTTAGTCTTAACTTATGTGTTGTACCTTCTACAAGCTATGTGGTTGCAATTTCAGAGAAAGATCTTAAAAGAAGAAATTAAGAGTTATAAAAAAAGAGACAAGTATTGTCACAAAATTCATTCAACTTATATCTTTACAACCAGTAAACCTATTTTCACAAATCAAGGTGCATTAGAAAGCCCCAAATGAGAGCTATTTATATATATGGGATGTACAAAAGTAATGACAGATTACAGAGATATTAGACTAATAATGACTATAAGATGTATTACAAAATAAGCTACTCACTGGTTGTAATACTTGAACTTAATAGTGTTTCAGAGGTTTAGTATAAGAAGATAATGAATAGTATTAACAGAAATAATTGATGTTGTTAAGTCTAAGATCTAATCCTTAAATATAAAAGTATATATATAAAATAGTGATAGTCTATATGCAAGCTATTTCTATTACATGATCAAAACTTATATCTAGTAGAGCTATTATCTATTATAAAAGATATCAGACTTATTTTAGAAGATAACTAATTATATCACTATATTAATATCCTTGTATCTCTATGAATACTTATTACTATGTGATATACTATATATCATCAGTAACAGTTTGATAAGTACTTTCCAACACAAGTTTGATCATGCAAATCCATCCAGCTATTCATGAGATATTAGCAAATAAAGCTTTTATAGTTACTGATGACCTGATATTTCAGTTGTTTGTTGTTTCTTTTATACATCCTATATATGTGTGGATAGCCCTCATTTGGGGCTTTCCAGTGCAACTTAGTTTGTGAAAATT
>Ga0157358_1000540_pt1 | contig 15824 bp, 20 predicted proteins | sample AttcapACBM2_FD_111484 | JGI IMG/M metagenome (GOLD analysis project Ga0157358, IMG submission 111484) | Fungus gardens microbial communities from leaf cutter ant in Botucatu, State of São Paulo, Brazil - Atta capiguara ACBM2 | ecosystem: Host-associated > Fungi > Mycelium > Unclassified ... | reverse complement strand
GCGGCCAGCGCGGCAGTGCGGCGGCGGCTGGTTATGTTGGCCGGGCCGTTCACAATTTCCGGCCCGTTTTCCCCGACGATGCCGAACTGCCCGGACGGAATATGCCCGCCGGTGTCGTACATCCTCGGAAAAGCCGGGAAGCCGCCCGGCGGCAGCGCCACCTTTCCGTCTGCCGTGACCTGCGCCGGGCGTGGTCGTGCTGCCTGCGCCGGTGCGCCTGGTTTGTCGTTGCCGGGCTTTAGAAAGTCCGGCAGGTAATCAGTCAGCGAGGACAGCTTGCTTTTGAGCGCATCCCATTTCTGGCTGATGCCTGCCAGCAGGCCATCAATCATCTGCGAGCCAGCTTCCTGAAAGCGCGCGGGCAGCGCCTTCACGTCGGCCACGATTTCATCCCATTTGGTGCTGATGTAGGTGCGGATCGCCGTCCATACATTGCTGACTTTGGTGCTGATGCCGTCCCACAGCGCGGCAAATTTCGGCCCCAGCGTGTCCCAGTTCTGCCAGATATATATGGCTCCCATGGCAATAAGCCCGATCACGGCCAGAATGGGGTTCGCCATCATCAGCCGCCCCAGCCACAGCACGCTGTTACCGACTACGCCAATTGCCTTGCGCATAAGCCCAAATGAAGTAAATGCCTGAAGACCAACTCTGTTCATAACCATACGCATTACTAGCATTGGTCCTAAGATGGCCGCCAGCGCTAGCAATATGCTCCCTATAGCTACTGTCGCTATGGCAAAACCAGCCGCCATCTTGAACAAGGCCGCCGTCAGTTGTGGGTGTTGTTTCACAAAGCTGCCGAGCGCACTGGCGAGATTGCCCAGCCAGTCGGCCAGCTGTTTAAGCACTGGCGCGACCGTCTCACCAATTGCAGCCATTGCATTAGTAAACGAGCCGCTCGCCGCATCCCAGCGGTTTGACAGCGTCTTTAACGAGGCGTCAACGCGCTCGCGCAGGGTCGCCTGATTGTCGAGCTTCGCAGCAGTTTCCCGATAACCCTCGATCCCCTTGCTGATCATGATGTTCAGCGCCTGCAGGGTTTCAGCGTCATCACCAAACAGCGTATTTAAAACGGACTGGCGCTTGCTGTCGCTGGTGATTTTTTTCAGCTTCGCCAGCTGCGCATACAAATTTTCCAGCCCGGCAAACTGCCCCTTTTTGTTCTGGAAATTCAGCTTTATCCCTGTACCAGCCAATACATCATTCGCGTCACCAATTTTTTTATTATTGAGCGTTGCCTGAAAAATCTTGCGGTAGGCGTTGCCCGCCGACTCGCCGGACATACTGGCCTGATCGGCCATAACCAGCAGTGGCGCAAAGGTTTTCGCCGCAGTTAGCCCTTTCTGGTGAATGATGTCCATGGCGCTGCCGATTTTGGAGAATCCCTGCAGCATGTTTCCCGAATCCACGCCCGCATAAAATCCCTTCTGAATGATGTCGGTGAGCGCCATCATGTCCTTTTCGCTGGTCTGCGTGGCGTCCTGCAGCTTCGCCGCAAACTCCGCCGCGTCGGTCGGGGCCATTTGCAGCTGCACGCCGAGATAGGCCGTCGCCTCACCCAGCCCGCCCAGGATCGCCTGCGCGCTCATGCCCTGGCGGCGAAGCATGGTCATCATGTTCTGAAAGTCCGCCGTGGTGCCGGGCAGCTTGTCGCCCAGGCTCACTGCCAGCCTGTTGATTTTTTCATACTCCGGCAGAACCTTAGCGCCCGGCCCCATCATGGAGGCGGCCAGCTGCGTCGCGGCGTTCTCCGAATCCGAATAGGCGCGCACCGGGGCCATCAGGGTCGCGCCGGTTGCAACGCCGGTTGCCACCATGCCCGCGCCGTTACCGGCCAGCTTATTGCGCGTCTCGGTCAGCTTTTCATGCCGCGCCTGGATGTCGCGTATCTTCTGCTGGCGCTCGCCGAGCTTGCGCAGCTCTGCCTGCTGGCGCTCGATGGCCCCGGTTGCCGCCTGCGCGTCCGTTTTTAGCCGGCGCTGCGCCTCGCTCAGCTGTTTTGTGTCAATGCCCGCCGCGTTCAGCGCCTCACGCTGGCGCTGCACCGACAGGCGCAGGCCGTTGTATGTCTGCTGCAGCTGGCTGGCGCGGTTCTTTGCCTGCTCAAGCAGTCTGGCCTGCTGTGCCGTGGGCCTGTTCGTTTCGGTAAACTGCACGGCAAGGCGCGCCGCTTCCTCTCGGGCGGCCTTCAGGTTGTTGGCGGTAACGGCAAGCTGTGAGCGGGTTTTGCGGAAACCGTCAATGCGGCCCGCCTGCTCGTTAAGGGATTTCAGGCCGTCTTTGCTGGCCTTCAGCGCGGCCGACAGCTCCTTAGAGCCGTCGCGCGCGCTGCGAAAGGGGCGCGTGATTTTATCCACCGCGCTTAATACCACCTGCAGCCGCAGGTTTGTGTCACTCATCGTCACCGGCTCCGCTACGCTGCATCGCTTTATGCCGCCACTCCAGCACGTCCGTCAGAGACTCCGCGTACATCACCGGCGGCGGCCAGTGAAAAACGGTAGCGATGTCTGCTACCAGATCTTCTACCGTCAGGCTGTCGGGAAAGCTGACAGCGCCGACTTCGGCAACAAAAAAGTGATCACCTCGACCGACAGGGACAGCAGATCGGCGGGGTCCATTTCGTTAATTTCCTGCACGGTCAGCGCCGGGTTCGTGACGCGCGGCAGCACGGCCATCATCGCGTTCACGTCCATGTCCATCAGCGCCTGCAGGCGGATGCCGCGCAACGCCCCGGCCTGCGGTTTGCGCACGGTCACGCTGGTAACTTCGGTTTTGCCGCGCAGAATGGGGGTGTCCAGCTCAACAGCTTTTTCGGTAGTTTTGTCGGTCATGGTTATTTTCCGTTTATACGTTTCAGAGCGGCAGGGCTGCCCCTGCCGGGTTTATCAGAGGCCGAGCGCGTTACGGTGCGCTTCCATCAGGTCGGTGCCGTCCACGATGTGGATCATGTTCACGAGGTCAATCTCGTAAACCACTTCCCCGTTAATGGTCAGCTTGGCGTAGCTGTTGGTCGCGGATACCTTGGTGGTGCTTGAATCGCCGGTCTTCCACTCGCCGGAATCCAGCTCTTTGTAGCGGCCGCGCGTGACCAGCTCTACCGCCTGCACTTCGCCGGTGTCGTCGCGCTGGATAGAGCCGGTAAAGCGCAGCTGCACGCCGTCCACGGTGGCGGTGCCCAGCTGCTTGAACAGCAGCGCCTCGGTGCCGCCTACAGTGAATTCCGTATCCAGCGCGCCGTCATCCAGGCCCATGTCGATATCCACGCCTCCGGCCATGCCGCCGCCGCGGTACTTCTCAAACTTGCGGGTGACTTTCGGCAGCGTGATGGACTCAACCAGCCCCTGCCAGTTGTTGCCTGCGTTAAACACGTTCAGGTGCTTGAGCTTGCGGGGTAATGCCATGTTTCAGTCTCCTTATGCGCTCACGCGGCTGCTGAAATCGACCAGGTACTGGTCGGTGATGCGCTGGCGCAGCAGCAGGTTTTCAAGCGGTGGCACCGGCGTGTAGTCGTAGTCGATGGTCAGCTTGCCCGCCTTCAGCGTGTCCTTGTCGTTCACGCTTTCATCCAGCCAGCAGTCTGCCCCGATGAGGTAGCCCTGATTCACCAGGCTGCGCAGCTTCGCGCGGATGCTCTCGATGATGTCGCTGGCCAGCGACGGGTTCAGCGGGCCGTCAACGGCCCACATCTGCGCCTCTGCCATGGTGTCCATCAGCACCTGCGCGGTGCGGGTGTAACACTCAAACTGAAAAAGCGCGTCGTCGCTCAGGCAGCGGGAACCCCAGAAGCGGAAGCCGTCTTTGCGGATCAGCGTGGTGACGTCGTTCTGGTTCAGCAGGCCCGCGTCCGTCGCCGGATCCTGCAGGTCCCAAAAGACGTCTTTGGAAATGCCGGTGACGCCGTTCACCCCGACGTTTGACAGGGACTTGTGCCAGCCGGTTTGCTCGTCGATTTTGGCGCGCAGGCCGAGCGCGCGGGCGGTGGCATAGGCCGTCGCGTCCGCTTTCAGCACGGTGTCAAAGTTGATGAAGTCAGGCCAGATCAGCATCCCTTCGCGCTGGCTGAAGTTGGCGCGGTAGGCGATAGCTTCCTCTACGCTTTTGCAGCCGTAGGCCGACAGGTAGGCAAAGCCGCGCAGGCTCTGCGCCACGCTCAGCAGCTCGGTGGAAACGGCCTGCGTGTCATGTCCCGGTACGCCGAGAATGCGCGGCTTGACGCCACAGACGGCCTGCGCGGCCAGCAGCGCCTTCATGCCGGTGCGCTGGCCATCGGTCACGCCGCCGATGATGTTCGCGGTGGTTTCCGCCTCGGTTTCGCCCTGCGGCACGCGCACAACGACGGTGACGGGATTGGACTGGTCGGCGATGGCGTCCAGCGAGCGGGCCAGCGTGCCGGACTCGCCAGCCTTGCCGCTGGCGGTGAGCACGTCGGTCAGCAGTACCGGGCGGTTGAACGGAAAGGTTGCCGCGTCGGCGTCGTCGCCGGTGCAGACCAGACCGACGATTGCCGTGCTGACGGTGGTGATAGTTCGGGTGCCCTCGTTGATTTCCTCAACGCGCACGCCGTGGTGATAATCCTGAGCCATGTGGCGGTTCTCCTGTAAAGGGGTTCCGCTATGGTGAAAGGTGGCGGGCGCGGGCGCACCCTGCGGGCATTGTGTGGAAAATCACACAAGGAACAGCGATAAAAAAAGCGCCCCGGCGGGCGCTCATCCGTCAGGCCGGGGGCTGCGGCCACTCTTCCGGCGACTGCACTTCCGCATCCGCACGGCTCAGCAGCACGCGGTATTTCTTCCACGCCGTCAGCTGCGCCTTTTCCTCATCCGTTGCCATATCTAGATCAACCGCATCCTGCAGCATCTGCACTTTTTGCGTTGCCTCGCGCAGACGGGCGGCGAGAATGGCCTGCTTCGCCTGCGTGCTGAGTTCAGACACCACAGGCGGCCCTTTTACTACCTCGCCGCCGATAAGCTGGCAGTCCTGCCCGACCGATTCAAACTGCGCCTGGGTCAGCTCGGCCAGCTCCATGGCGGAATAGTTCTCTGCGTCCGCCTGGCTGAAGGCAATCATCATCCCGTCGATGTAGTGACCAGCATTCACCGACACAAAGTAACGCTTCTCAAACGGCAGAACCTGATCCGCCTCGCTCTGCTCAGCTGCTAAATTTTCCTGTTCGCTCATGTTCATCACCAGATCGCCAGAAGGTTAACGTTAAGGGCCGAATCGTTGTTGTTATAGATACCGGCGTTGCTCGCGCCGACGCCGGTAGACCATACCGCCGGATCGCCATTGATGCCGGTTATGAATATGGCCGGCGGGGCCGTAAAGCCTGCCGGGTATGTCCAGATGACGTTGGTTTTTGCCGGAATACTCAGGTTCTGGCGGCACCACTGTGCGCCGTTCGGCAGCTTAATCCAGGCACCATTTCCGTTAGTTCCCGCCTGAAACTGCCCGTAAGCGACGGCGCTGTTAGCACCCGTACCGCCTGCCACGGCAAAGCCCTGATTTGCATCCCCCCCTTTATAGGCATAGTTTCCCAGCACGAAGTTCAGGCGCGCATTGCTGACAGCGGCGTTTGTTTCACCGTTATTGCGAACGTAAAAATCCGTCTGGTCATTGCCGTTCAGGTTCGCCTTTTTACTCAGCCCGTCATTCAGCAGCGAAACCGGCACAGCGGCGTTGCTATCCGCCGGCGCACTCAGCACCAGAAACTTTTGCGTCGCAGAACCGCCCAGCAGGGCGCGCAGTGCCAGCGCGGTGTTCATCTGCCCGCGATTGACAGCATGGCCGTCAAGCGTGGCGTCTTTGACGGAAAACTGCTGATTGACGTTGCCTGCAAGCAGCGCGCGCGCGGCCAGCTGATTCGTCATTGTGGTAGCAAAGTTCGGGTCGTTGCCCAGCGCGGCGGCCAGCTCGTTCAGCGTGTCCAGCGCCTCCGGGGAGGACGAGACCAGCTGCGCGATGGCCGCCTGCACAAAGGCGGTCGTGGCAAGCAGCGTTGAGTTGTTGCCCGTCGCTGGCGTCGGGGCTTTGGGCGTGCCGGTAAGCAGCGGGCTGTCTTTGGGCGCATACTGCTTATGCGGGTCTGCCGCTGCAATATGCTTTGCCATCAGGTCGTCCGCGTACTGCCTGACCTCGATCACGGCCTGGCTCACCTTGCTGTCAACATACTGCCGCGTTGCCAGCACCACGGCCGGATCAATCTTCAGGGTGATAGCGTCCGTGCTGTTCACGATGATGAGCATGCACACGGTCTGCGTGCGTCCGCTGCCTTCCTGCAGGGCGGGCTTGTAGGTTTCCGGCGTGTTACAGACCGCAATCAGCGTCCCCTCCGCATCAAACAGCCCCATTTCCCGGATCCAGAATCCGCCTTCCGTTTCGGGGATCACCTGCTCGGCAATCACCTGGCTGGCGTTGGTGGCATCGATACTCAGCGTATTGATGGCCGCCCGGCGCACCTCGTTTACCAGCTTTGTCTGGCTGGCGTTCGGCGTGGGCAGCGTGCCGCCGCCGTCGCCCACGGCCATCTGCGTGATATTCAGTTTTGTGCCGAGCGCGGCGGCGTTGGCAATTTTGGCCGCGCCGAGGTTGGTCACGATTGCGTAAAATTTTTGTGTCATTGTCCGACTTCCATCAGGTCGATAACGTGAACCGCCGCGCCCGCATACGTCGGGCCGCTGACGGAAAGAATTTCCGGGGTGTACGGGTAAATCGAGAGATCGTCACCGTCATAGCTCGCGGCAGCTATACGCGTTTCGCCGCTCACCTGCAGGTTGATGGACATGCCCAGCAGGTGACGGCTGCACGGCCTGGCGTCACTGATGAGCCGCTCCAGCTCCTGATAGGTTTCTTCCGTAATGCCCTGGTCCTGCACGCCGATGTCCAGGCGAAACGTGCCGGGCGCTTCCCCGGTTTTCCACCACTCAATAACGCGGATCAGGAACCCGAACGGCTCCACCACGCGCCGGATAGCGCTGATGGTTCCCTTGTGCTGATGAATATAAAACGCATCGAGCACCACCTGCCGCTTGACGCTTTCCGCCCAGCCTTCGTCCCATCGGTCCACCGAAAACGCCCAGGCGAGATACGGCAGAAAGCTGACCGGGCAGGTTGCCGGATTCCACAGGTCGCGCAGGGGCACGTTCAGGCCGGTAATGCCGCTGCAGGCTTCCGCCAGGCGGCGCTCCAGCGCGGACGAGCCGGACGGCATCAGGCTGCTGTTGCTCATGTCAGCACCTCGTCAGCCGCCACTGAAATGTCCGTGCCGGTGCAGTTACCCGCTGCCGTGCGGTCCAGGATGATGTCCGCGGCCGGTTCGATCATTTCCACCCAGTCCACGCCGGGCACGCGCAGCACCGCCCCGTAGGACTCGCGGCGCACGCTGCGGCCCAGCTTTTTCTGCTCGGTGAGGTAAGCGGTCAGCTGCGCGTTTGCCGCCTCAAGGCAGGGGCCGGCCGCCACGCCATCAAACAGGTGCAGCTTTGCCTTCACGCTGTAGTCATGAATGGTCGCGCCCTGCACGGTGACGCGGTCCGCTACGGGCCGCACCGCTTCCGCGTTCAGCGCGGTGTTCACTGTAGCCAGCAAATCCTCCGCCGCTTCGCCGTTGCCTTCGCGGCTCAGGACGGTGATCAGCACGCTGGCCGGTGACGGGCTGGTTGCCGACACGTCCTGAACGCGGCCGTCCGCGCTCTTTGCGTGAAACTCATAGGCCGCCGTCGGCCCGGCCACGCTCAGCCCCTCAAACGCCTCCGGCACGCGCACCCGCAGGGCATCGTCGGTTTCCATCACGGCATCGACCGGCGGCACCGCGTCAGGGTCAGCCGGGGTCACGGTCAGGCGCTGCACGTTATGGTTTGCGGCCAGCTGGTCCAGATCGCTGCCGAGCGCGTACGCCACCATGACCGCCTGCGCCGCCTCGTTGATGCGCTGGCGCAGCAGGATTTCCCGGTAGGTGTTTTCCTGCAGCGTCTTTACCATCGGATCGGACTCCAGCGCCAGCACCCGGCGCACCGCCGCCTGCTCCTCCGCCGGGTAGAGCGCAATCAGCGCCTCTTTGCGCTCCATCAGCAGGGTTTCAAAGTCCGGCACCTCAATCACTTCAGGCGCGGGCAGCTGGGAAAGGTCAATTACTGCCACTGTTCACCCCCGTTGAAACAGACATGGCAACCGGCGAGCCGTCATCCCGCTGGCCGGTCAGTTCAACCACCATTGAGCCGTCAAAGGCGCTGGTAATGTTGACGGTGTTCAGCCTGATGCGCGGCTCCCAGCGGCTGAGCGCGGTATACACCGCCGCCATCACCTGCAGGCGGATCACATCGTTTTGTGGCTGGTCAATCAGCACCGACAGCAGCGAGCCGTAATCCCGGCGCTGCAGGCGGCTGCCTTCCGGCGTCATCAGAATGTCCCGTATGCTCTGCCGGATGTGATCGATGTCGGTGATCGCCTCGCCGGTGTCGCGGTTCATGCCGAGATACATCATTGCGGACCTCCTGACATATCCGTGCCGGACTTCACGCCGCCGTGCTGATGGGTATGCACCACAACGCCGTTTGAACTCATGCCGCCGCCGCTCTGCGTCACCGCGCCGTTCATCACGGTTTCGCTGTTGATCCGGGTCTGGTCAGCGTCCACGCCAAACTGCTCAGTGATGAGCTGAATCCCGTCGGCCGCCTCTATGCGCACGCTTTTGATGTTCTTTATCAGCAGCTGGCCGGTTTTCGGCTCGTACTGAAACCAGCCGCCGTCCTGAAACACGGTTGTCACGCCGTTTTCTGAGTAGTCCGGCGGCGGAAAGGCGTCGGAATAGATGGCGGGCAGCGCAAACCCGGTTTCGAGGTTGCCGCCCAGGCTCAGCAGCACAACCTGCTCGCCGAGGGTGGGTTTCCACCATGTGCGCGTGCTGCTGGCGCGCGTGGTGAGCCAGTTAATCCAGTTGGTTTCGATGTCGCCCGTTTTCACCCGGCACAGCCAGTTCACCGGATCCACCTCGGACACGGTGCCGGTGCGGATCAGGTTGGTAATAAGGCGCATGATTTCGGTTATTTTTTCGTTCATTATTCAAGAATATTTTTTTTATGATGAAGTCCCTAGTTGTGTTCATTGTGCTGACTACAATACAATCGGAGGTCTAAAAGGAGACTGCGATGGCTAAAAGATACATACGGGAAATAAGCATTTATAATATGTGGGATAATAAAAAGACATTCCGCATTGAATTTGCGAAAAAAATAAATGTCCTAACAGGTTTTAACGGTTCAGGTAAATCCACTGTATTGGAAATACTCTTCGGCTTATTAAATGATAGGAGTACTCCTTTAATTGCAATACAGGATTGGAGCGCGAAAGCAAGCTTGGCTGAAGATGTTACTGTTTTTGCTTCTGATATGGGATTCGAACACGAACTTAATAACCATCAAGTTGATGTTAATACAAGTAAGTTACAGACACCCAAGCTTGATAAGCTATCGGTGAAAAGTTTCCATGACGCAATTACATTCAAATCAAAAAAGAGTTCAAATCAAAACAATAACGATTCGACTACAACTATCACTAACGAAAAAAAGAATGAGTCAAATAGAAGTCTTTTAAAGATGGTCCATGTTCCTAAGGGTTCTTCTTTTGAGCGAATGATGCTTGATAAGATTGTTATGCCTGTTTTCTATCGGGAAGAGATTTTTATAATCCCAGAAAGGCCATATGCTAATGTTGAGAAAGGTGAAAAGAATCTCTTCAGTAGGAATGCAGCGCTCGATATTACATTAAGAGAGTTGTTAATCGATTTTTTGTCTTTTGAAAAGGATTATAATGAAGCGCAAAAAAACAGCTGGCAGAATTTGCTGCGGATGATTTTATAAATAACATCGAAAGCTATTTTGATGGTCTTGACGAAAAAAATGCCTCATTAATTAAAAGCAAAATCTTATCCGATTGGCATAAAAAAATAGCCTCCAAAGATTCTTCTAGCAACAGGGTTTTAAACTTTGAGAGAGTTTTAAATAATTTTTTTGAATGCACTAATAAGAAGGTGTCTCGAGATTCCAGAAACATGATATGTTTAACTGATCATGACGGAGGTACTATAGAGTGGATAAAGCTTTCTCGAGGAGAAAAAAACTTATTAGTTCTATTGTTGCTTGCTTTTTTTGCAAGTGATGATGAAAAGATTTTCATTCTTGATGAGCCGGATTTATCGTTGCATATTGAATGGCAGAAACAAATCCTTAGTTCTATGTCGATGCTTGCCCCTAATTCACAATTTATTGTTGCTACCCACTCACCAGCAATGCTGATGAATGATTTAGACTTCAATGTAATTAATCTGACAAATGAGATTAATAATGAGCACGGGTAATGTTGTTATATCAAGTGAATATGTTGAGTTATCTGAAAAATTCTACGGGAAAACTATAAAAAAAACAGTGCTTGTTTATGTAGAAGGTGATCCAGATGTAAGATTTTGGAGCCCTTTTTTTAGGAAATTTAAGGATGACTATGATATCACAGTCCAGCGAGCTTTCGAAATTTCAAGCCAAGACGGCAAGCAGGCAAACGGCTGCTCTCGAATAAGTTCATTAATAAAAAGTGGTCAAATTGTATTAGGACCACATTTGTTTACTTGCATTGATAGCGACTATAGATTTATTTTAGACGATTATAGTGGTTATGAATTTGCCGAGGACTCACCTTATGCCTTCGAAACTCGTGTGTGCGCTAAAGAAAACGTGTCTTCAACATGCGACGGTGTACAGGATTTAATTGAGCAAGCAAGTTCTCTTACAAAATGGTTTTCTAACTTTAGTGTGGAGTGGTTTTTTAATACATTATCTAAGTCTATTTATATTAATCAAATGTTATACTTGTTCTATATGCGATCCGATAAAGTATCCGCCAAAAAGCTAAGGGTATCAATAAATTCCTGTATAATTAACTTTGAAAAGTGGTTTAAGAAGCTCAACTATAATTCAGTTGATAATGAAATATTAAAGACGAAACTTAGGGAGTTTAGAAAACAAATGCATTCTATTTTCAAAGCCAACTTACAAGAGAGTAACCAAAATGAATTCTTAACATTCTCTCTTAGCTTAAGAAGGGGGAAAAATATGCTAAGCAGTGATACGCTTTATTTTATGAGAGGGCATGATTTCTATGATTTGATTTTTTATCCAGTTGTTAGTCATTTAGCACATACTATTGTCATGGATGAAAAGGAAAAGAGGATTGCTAATGGTGATCAAGATGGTGCAAATCAATTGTTCAAAATTCAAATCCCTACGAAAAATTTGCTGGAATCTAGAAGAGACATAGATAAGTGTAAGTTTTTTAACTTTACCATAAAAAAAATAGAAAACACTCTAACGACCTGAAAGAGGTAAGTAAACGCTATTTGGTGTATGTATAAAGTACCCCTTTAATTGCTTTTCTAGTCATGCGCCGGTCTTTGCCGGCAATAATTAAAAGGATAAAATTGATTTTTATAATTTTATTCTGTTAAATAAATTTTCGAGCAGAATACGTTTCGACTCTATGTTGAAGCCAATTAACTGACGTTCTGGATATTTAACTAAAAACTTATGGCTATTTAACCGCTCTTTTAGGCCATAATGATGAATTTGGGCGATTTTTTGTACTGAGGGCGCGAAGGAAATTTCAGCCTGATTAGCATTTTCCCGCACCTTTAGATATTTCGTAGTTTTAAGTTTCGCAAACATCTTACGCCGGATGCGGCCGGGCTTTGTGCGGGCCGTAACGCGGCGGGGTTCCCATGCGGTGCCGTCCGGGGCGCGCTGCGCCGTGATGTTCGCCTGCTGAATGCGGCGCACGTCGCGCGCGACCTCGCGCAGCATCTTTGTCCTAGCTGACGGTTCAAGCTGCGCCAGCAGCGCATCCAGCCAGGCGTCTACCTCATGCAGTTCAGCCATGGCGCGCCGCCCAGAACTCCTCCGGCACGTCCGGCTCCGGTATGGCCTCGACCGTCATCTTCCCGTCCACTTCCCGCGCCAGCACCCGCTCGGTCAGCTTCAGGTTCATGCTGATATCGCAGCGGTCATTGCCGAGGATGTCGGCCTCAAAGGTGAAGAGCTTTTCTCGCTCGCCGGGGTTCTGCAGGGCGTCCGGCTGATTTTCCCGCAGCCAGAACATTACCGGGGCCATCAGCAGGTTCTGGTCGCCGGTAAAGTCGGTAATCACCACGTTCAAGGTGTAGCGGTATTCCCATGAGATCGACGCGGCGGACGTGGCGACCAGCGCGCCGTTATCCACGAACAGGTGCAGCCGGTCGGGATTGTCCGCCACGTAGGGCACGGCTTTATTCAGGGCGCTTCGCAAGGACTGCGGCTTGTTCATCGTCTTTTTCCTGACAGCTGATAATGGTATCGACCTTGTCCGCGCACGCCGCCCAGGCGGCCTCGGTTTCATCCAGCAGGGCATTCAGATCGCCGTTACTTCGCGGCGAGGCCGGGTCCAGCTGGCAGCGGGTGATTTTGGGACAGCCACTCACGGTAAGATTCACCTCCGGCGAGGGCCGGTCGCTGGCGCAGCCGGACAACAGGATCAGGCAAAGGGGAATCAGCCCAGCGGCGCAGGTCTTCATTTTCACGTTTAAGCTCCTCAATGGTGCGTTGCCGGTCGCGCAGCAGCCTGCCGTTTTGCTCGGCTGCGGCATAAAGCTGTGTCTGCGCCTGGCTGTTCGTCTGCGTAAGAATGTTCAGGGCGATCAGCTGGCCGTTCTTCTGCGACAGCTTTTTGCCCTGGTCCGCAATCGCCGCCTGCTGCGTGCTGATGGTGTGGTGCGCATTGCTGAGCCGCCATGACTGCACGCCGAGCGCGGCCAGCATAAGAAGGGTAAGCGCTGCTGCCAGCAGTACCCGCTTCATGCGCCCGCTCCCCTGAGACACCACGCCATTTCACGCTGGCGGCGGTTCTCCACCCCCTGACTGAATACGCCTTTGACGTACACCCATCGCGGCAGCTGTCCGCAGGCCTCACGCCATCGCCCCTGTTTCAGCAGCGCCACCATGGTCGAGCCGCAGGCGTTGCCGGTGCCGACGTTGAACGCCAGCGACACCAGCGCGTCATAAACCTGCTGTGGCATTGATACCGCCACGCAGCGCGCCAGTGCCGCCTCAACGCGTAACACGTTGGTGATGAAGTTGCCCGCCGCCTGCCGCTCGGTGATGGTTTTCCCCGGCACCACGCCGCGCGTGTTGCCGATCCCGTCGGTCCAGACGCCGGCGCTGCACTGGTACGGCTGCAGGCGGCAGCCCTCATAGTCCGCGATGAGCTTCATCCCCTCCACGGAGGTGTGCAGCTGCTGAAAGCCGGGCAGCGTGGCGGCGAGAGCCAGCACCACGCCCACGGCGCAGCGATTAACGGTTTGCAGATTCATAGTCCTCCCGCGTGATGCGCCCGCTTGCCAGCAGCAGGTAGGTTTTGTGCTTGTAGTACCAGCTGATAAGCGCCATCAGCAGGCCGATGAAGACACCGGCCACGGTAGAAACGTCCTTCAGATCCAGGCCACCCAGCCACGCCATCACTACCGCCACGCACCAGGTGATAAAGGTGCTGATTTTTTCCCACATGTTTCAGTCCCAAAGCTGGACGGCCTGCACGGTTGCCGTCGTCGTCACGTCCGGCAATTCCACTTCCAGCCCGTGCGGCAGGATGGGGCCATGCTCAGACAGCCCCGGATTCGCCCGTATAACCTGCTCGGTCATGCCCTGCGTGCGCCCGTAGTGACGCCAGCAGATCGCGTCCACCGTGTCGTACTGCTGCGCACGCACTTTCATCAGATAAGCTCCACGGTGCTGTGCGGCAGGTTCTGCACGCGGCTGATGGCCCAGCGCGCATCCCGCCACAGGTCGCCGGTCGTGTCGGCCAGCTCCTCGCCGCGCTTCGCCGCAGCGGCGGTCGCGTCAAAGTCCTGGTAGCGCTCGTTAAGCACCGCACGGGTCCAGCACCACACCGCGTTAAAGTAGTGATGCAGGCGCACGCTCTCACCGGCCAGCTTCTCCGCCGGCACGTCGGCCAGGGTGTTAAACCCGCGCAGCTCTTGACGCTCGCGCCACGAATAAAGCTCGGTATTAACCTCCGCCATCGCGGTGAGCACCACCTGCTTTAAGCGCTCCGGCGTCACGGTGCCGTCTACGCGCATTGCGGCTCTGAACTTCGCCAGATCGACGTCCGGCCAGAACGAGTTGTTGGGGATAATTTCCGGCGTTCCCGTCGCCTTCTGCGGCGCTACAAATTCCATAGCCTTGATACTCCTGAAAAGGTTGGGCGGTGGACGGGGTTTTGATAAGGCTCAGCCTGTCGCCACCCCGTGCCGCCCCGCGCGTGGGCACGTCCGGTTATCAGCTGGCGTTGCGGATTTTCCGCTCCAGCTGCTCAATGTCTTTTTTCACGCCGCAGCGCTCGTCGAGCTGCAGCGCCTGCTTAAGATGATTCAGGGCCATCTGGCGCTGGCTGCCGGTGAGCACGTAGCCGATGGACTTGTGCAGGCGGGCGCGCGACTGGTCCGGCATATCCAGCCCGTCGGTTGCCTCCAGCGTCTGCATCAGCAGGGCAGGATCAAAGTCGCTTTCTGCCATCAGGGCATTTTTAGCGGCGTCGGCCATCTCTTCGGCCAGCAGGGTCTGCACGTTTCGGTTAAACCCCTGCGGCATAGACCAGCCGTGCTTAAGGGCATGGCGGCCAACGGCCAGCGCCCCGGCATAATCCCCGGCGTCAATGCGCCACAGCATCACGTACATCAGCACGTCATCCTGCTGCGCGCCGTCGGCGGCCAGCACGCCGTCTACCCAGGCGGCATATTTCGGCAGCACTTCTACCTTGATTTCGGCTTTTTTGACGTTGGACTGAATGCCCTTGAGGCGGCGGCGGTCTTCACCCAGCTGCATCAGCATCAGCTCGTAGCCGTTCGCGTGCCGGGCAGAGCCGCCCGTGCGGGCGGCCTGCTCAGCCTGAACGCGCAGGCGGTGCTGCCGTGCGGGACTCAGGCTCATGGTTTACGCTCCGGCACCGGCATCAGCGGGCGCGCTAAAGTCGCCGATGGTGATGTTTTCGATCAGCGCGGCGCAGCGGTAATCCTCCACCACGTACGCCTCGTTAACCGACTCGTAGTTCTCGATGCGGTCGCGCTTCGGATTGTCGATAACCGAGCGGCGGCGGGTGTCCTCCTGCCAGTAAATCGACAGGTTATCCAGACGGGTGATCAGCAGGGCATTAGCCGGGAAGTACGGCGCGCGCACCGCCTGCAGGCCGCCCATACGTTTCTGGCTGATGATGGGATCGGCGGCCAGCTTTTCGGTATTGGCCTGCTCGTTGTTGACCAGCGGGAAATACTTGTCAGACAGCAGCTCGCGCCCGCAGATAACCACCATTTCGTCATCGTCCTGGAAGATGGGATCGATAAGCTCGTTAACCGCATCCATGACCAGCGCGTCCAGGTTGAGATATGCGCCGCCTTTGCCGACCTTCACCGATCCGGCGGTGGTTTCGCCGTCTTTAGTCGTGCTGCCCATCACGTTGTCCGGGGCGTCTTCGCGCAGCTTCTGCAGCCAGCCCTTGTTGACGTCCTGCAGCAGCGGGTTCTCTGCGCGGTTAGAGGTTTTGGCGCGCTTCACGCCGTTAAAGCCGATCATGATGCGGTCCAGCGCCTGGCGCTTCACGATGGCGTCGCGGATGCGGGTCTGGAAGTCCTGAAACTTCGCCCACATGTCCAGCTTCGCGTAGGTAATGGCCGTGTCGAAGTTGGTCTGCTCGCACTTGTACTCGGTGTCGGTCATCGCCGTTGGATCGGTCGGCTCGCGGTCCTTAGAGCTGGT
>Ga0157358_1000539_pt1 | contig 15829 bp, 18 predicted proteins | sample AttcapACBM2_FD_111484 | JGI IMG/M metagenome (GOLD analysis project Ga0157358, IMG submission 111484) | Fungus gardens microbial communities from leaf cutter ant in Botucatu, State of São Paulo, Brazil - Atta capiguara ACBM2 | ecosystem: Host-associated > Fungi > Mycelium > Unclassified ... | reverse complement strand
GAATATTAAAATGCATAGGTACGCTAACTGTCTGGGCAGAGTAGAATTTGTCCCTATGTTCCTACAATGCCTTAGCCAACGCAATGCTTAGTGTTTCAGCGAATAAAAGATTTTCTCCGCCAGCGCCTGCGAAATGCCGGGCACCCGAGCAATCTCCTCGACCGAAGCGTTCATCAGCGGCTGCAGGCCGCCCATATATTTAAGCAGCATTTGACGACGTTTAGGCCCTATGCCTTCGATGCTTTCCAGGGCGCTGGTATTTTTAACTTTCGCCCGTTTATTGCGATGGCCGGTAATTGCATGATTGTGAGAGTCGTCACGAATATGCTGGATGACATGCAGCGCTGGCGAGTCGGACGGCAGAGAGAATCCCTCCCCTTCCGGCTCGAAGAACAGCGTTTCCAGCCCGGCTTTGCGATCGCTGCCTTTGGCCACGCCCAGCAGGATCGGCCGATCTTTATCCCAGCCGACATCCAGTTCCGCAAACACGGCTTTCGCCTGCGCCAGCTGGCCTTTGCCGCCGTCGATCAGGATCAGGTCTGGAATTTTACTCTCTTCCAGCTCTTTGCCATAGCGACGGCGCAGCACCTGATTCATGGCCGCATAGTCATCGCCCGGCGTAATGCCGGTAATGTTATAGCGCCGATATTCAGAACGCAGTGGGCCATTGCTGTCGAAAACCACACAGGAAGCCACCGTCTGCTCGCCCATCGTATGGCTGATATCAAAGCATTCCATCCGTTTGATTTCCGGCAGATCCAGCACTTCACTTAACGCCTGTAAGCGTTGGTGAATAGTGGACTGCTGCGAAAGACGGCTAACCAGCGCGGTGCTGGCATTCGTTCTTGCCAGCTTCAGGTAGCGAGCGCGATCGCCGCGCGGATTGCTCTGAATGGAAACTTTTCTGCCGGCCATTTCGCTCAGCGACGCGGCTAACAGATCTTTTTCCGGCAGCGCGAAGTCCAGCAGAATATCAGCAGGCAGCGTGCGCGCCTGGCTGCCCTGTAGGTAGAACTGCCCGACAAACGTCTGCACCACTTCGGCGATATCGGTGCCGCCCGGCACTTTAGGGAAGTAGCTGCGGCTGCCCAGCACTTTGCCCTGACGGATAAACAGCACGTGCAGGCAGGCCATCCCGGCATCGAAAGCGACGCCGATAACATCCAGATCGTCGCCATTATTGGAAACGAACTGCCGTTCGGTTACGCGCCGTACCGCCTGGATCTGGTCGCGCAGCCGCCCTGCTTCCTCAAACTTCAGCGCCTGGCTGGCTTCCTCCATACGGCTAATCAGCTGCTTCAGCACCTGATCGTCTTTGCCGGACAGGAACAGCCGTACATAGTCCGTCTGTTGCGCATACTCTTCTTCGCTGACTAACCCCGCCACGCACGGCCCAAGGCAGCGCCCGATCTGATATTGCAGGCACGGGCGGGAGCGGTTGCGGTATACGCTGTTTTCGCACTGGCGGATCGGGAATATTTTCTGCAACAGCGACAGCGTTTCCCGCACCGCATAGCCGTTAGGGAAAGGCCCGAAATATTCGCCTTTGGCATGCTTGGCGCCGCGATGGCTGGCCAGACGAGGATGCTCATCCGCGCTGAGGAATATATAGGGATAGGATTTGTCGTCGCGCAGCAGGACGTTATAGCGCGGCTGATACAGCTTGATGTAGTTATGCTCAAGCAGCAGCGCTTCGGTTTCGGTATGGGTGACCGTCACGTCTATCTGATGAATGCTGGCGACCAGCGCTTCGGTTTTTCGGCTGCCCAGATTGCCACGAAAGTAGCTGGACAGGCGTTTTTTTAAATCTTTGGCTTTACCGACGTAGATAACCGTGCCGCCAGCATCATACATGCGATAGACGCCTGGCTGGCTGGTGACCGTTTTCAGGAAAGATTTGGCATCAAAAACATCATTCACTACTGGTTAACGACTCCGCATTGAACAGCCCGTGCCGGATAGCCAGATGTGTTAACTCGACGTCGCCGCTAATGTTCAGCTTGCTGAACATACGGTAGCGATAGCTGTTAACGGTCTTCGGACTCAGGCTAAGCTGTTCGGAAATATCTGCCACTTTCTGGCCCCTGGTGATCATCAGCATAATCTGTAATTCGCGTTCCGACAAACAATCAAAAGGCGACTCCGTTTTTTGCGGCTCGATCTGGCTGAGGGCCATCTGCTGGGCGATATCCGAGGCAATGTAGCGTTGTCCGGCGTTAACCTGGCGAATCGCGCTGACCACTTCCTGCGGCGCGGCGCCCTTGCTGAGATAGCCGGCCGCCCCCGCCTGCATTACCCTGGCGGGCAGCGGATTTTCAGTGTGGATGGTCAGCATAATGATTTTCACATCCGGGCTGTAGCGCACGATTTTCCGCGTTGCCTCAAGCCCGCCGATGCCGGGCATGTTCATATCCATCAGCACGACGTCGACATCATTGCTGCGGCACCACTTCACTGCGTCTTCGCCGCAGCAGGCTTCACCGACAACCTGAAAGCCTTTGATGTCTTCCAGAATGCGTCGAATGCCGGCCCGCACCAGTTCATGGTCGTCAACAAGAAGAACGCGTATCAAAAGGCCTCTCCAAATGGGTATTAACGGGGGGAAGGATCATTAACAGACCGTCGATTTTACCTCTTTTTGATTGCCGTTAGAACATAAATAAACGCCTGTTCCGCCGGGTGTTATTGCACGCCGTGCGCGCCAGGTGCCTGTATAGATGGGGTAAATATGATATACTCGTTACTTAATTGTATTATCAGCACCAAAAATCGCGCAGCCGATCCGTTAATAAAAAAACCAGGAGAAAACATGAGCGACACTGATTTTTCAACCAGTAAAGATACGCAAACTTTGGCCGAAGAGATGGCCTGCATGAAAGCGCTGGTTACATTTATGTTGAAAGGTATGGGCCAGGCCGATGCCGGTAAGGTAATTATTAACATGGAAAAATATATTGCTCAGCTGACGGATCGCCAGCAGGCGGACGTGTTCAGTAGCACGATTAGTCAAATTAAGCAGGCTTACCGCCAGTAATTGCCCGCAGCAAAGTAGCCCATTGTCTGCCGGTCAGCGTGGGGCTCGCTTAACTCACCAATGACTTAAGGGAACAATGGGCTTAATTTTTAAAGCTGTTTTGGGTGCGTTGGTTGTCGTTTTGATTGGTATTTTATCTAAAACGCGCAGTTATTATCTGGCTGGCCTGCTGCCGCTCTTCCCTACCTTCGCGCTGATTGCCCACTATATCGTAGCCAGCGAACGCGGCATTGAGGCCCTCCGCACCACCATCATCTTTGGTATGTGGGCCATCATCCCCTATTTTATCTATCTGCTGACGCTCTGGTATTTTGTCGGCATGATGCGGCTCCCCCTGGCGCTTGGTGGCGCCGTGGGGTGCTGGTGTCTGGCCGCATGGCTGCTGATTACGCTGTGGGCGCGCAGTCAGGCTTAAGCCTGACGTCCTCTGCCGCTCCAGCTGACGGAAACACCCAGCGTCGGCAGCACCTCTTCAGGGCTGAAACGGCGCGCGCCACGGAATTTTTCCGCCAGATTAGGCTGGTTAACCGGGATCCTGACGGCGAAAAGATTATCTTCAGACTGAATGACGCCTGCCGTTAACGGTTCATAGACCACCAGATGCTGTTCGAACATTCTTTCCAGCATTGGCGTAGCCGCGCTATAAAGGTATTCCACGCCCGACTGTTCGGCCAGCTGCACGCTGTGCCAGAGAATGCTAAGCGGTAGCTCGGGGTCAACATCCAGACGGGCAGAAAAACGCGACATTTCCCAGATAGCCTGCTGGCGCTTCTCTCCGCTTTCCCTGTCGTTCCACTCCATCAGGCGAGCGCAGCCGCAAATGCCCTGCTGTGCGGTCCAGGCGATTAACCAGACCACGTCCGAGCGGTCAAAGCGATCGTACTCCTGGCCAGGCGTACTTAACCGTGATGGAATCGACCATCCTTCGCCCCGCGCGAAAACGCTGTAGCGATAACTTCCTAATTCTGCCAGCAAAGACGAGGGCATGTCCCTTAGCTTGGTCTGGATAATCTTCATCATTAATCCTCTGTTGCATTCACCGCTGAATGCCTTTCCATGTGGCTCAGGCCTGGCAACCCCAGGCGCAGGGTAGACAACCGACCGGCAATACGAAACTACTAAAATTGGTAGCTATGATTCGTTTAAAGTAGCCCAATCGCAGCGGCATAAGAGGCCACCTGCGTTTTATTTGGCGCGTTGAACTTTCTTTGCATATTTTTCTGATGAAAATTCACAGTATGTGTTGAAATGGACAGGATCAGTGAGATTTCCGCTGCGGTTTTGCCTTCTGCTGTCCATTTGAGTATTTCTCGTTCCCGCTGGCTTAAAGGCATCGTCATTACGCTGAGCGAACGATCCTTTACGCGCTGTAAAGCATCAAGTATCCGGTCCGACAAAAACTGGAGTTTAAGTTGTTTTTCAGCGCATAACGCTGTCTTTTCAAAAGATTTACCCGAGGCCATCGACAAAATGCCCACAACGCGGTTGCTGGCTATCCTGGAGCAGGAAAACCCGGAACGAATACCAAACTCTTTAGCGGCATCGAACACTTTTCGTCCTTCCTTGACCACCGGATCGTTCCACAGCAGCAAAGTGCCCGGTACCTGGCAATAGCGAATGATCGGATCAACTTCCGAAAAATTTTCTTCCTGCCATTTTCGCACCCACCTTTCAGGATAGTTGGAAAAAACAAATATTTTAGGGCGAGTAAAAGGAACAGGATGGCGTATATATAGCGCATAGAAATTTAGCCCCAGATCCAGCGTGTGTTGGGCAAGCAGTCGCATTATTTCAGTCGTATCTGTGACCTCAAGGAAAGCCGCCTCGGTTTCCTTACACCAGCTGAAATAATTTCCAGTAGCCATTGCTGCCTCGGATGGATGAGGCATCAGCCCGCATCCTGCTGTAAATTTAGGGTCAATTCTGAATACCAGGTAATATAGGGGGAGAATTAACGCCCACTACTTATCCTTATGTCGCGGGATAATAACAAGAAAAGGTGCTCCTGATTGTCCGAAAATCGCAGGCATAGCAGTAACCTTTTAAATTAACAGAAAAATGCAGCGTGATTGCGCCTGGTGACGCCGGTAGCCGTAGCTATCCACTATCCACTATCAGCCATCAGCCATCAGCCATCAGCCATCAGCCATCAGCCATCAGCCAAAAGGTTACCTTGTACCCGCCCGATGCCTCTTTTAAGAAACAAGAATAAGATTTTTCCTGGAAATATTCAATCATGCGCTTTTAAGGGTCGATTTTAAAGCCTGCTAAAAATTTATTGCTTAAAAGGAGGCACTTGCGGAAAATCAATTTGATACGACAGTATCAAATATTATAACCATCTGATTTACAGCAAATTAAAGCATTAAAGATAGAAATTTGTCTTTAGGATAATTATTAATTACGGCTGTAATACGCCTTTTCTCCGCCCTCAATTGGCGACGACGCGCTTTTACCCGATCTGGAAATATGGCGCCGGCAGGTTACCGACAGACGCCAAATCCTCGCATGCCCAGATGAAAGTGCGAGGCGTGGGCGCGGTTGTAATCCGGGCCCAGTGAATTACCATACCAGGCGCAGCTTTGCTGGAAAACTTGCCGTAGCCAGAGCGCCTCGGGGCGCTGCTGTCCCCACGTTTTCTGCACGGTAATTTGTCTGCCATCCTGTAAGCGGAAACCCGCCACGTCCAGCGCTTCCGCCGTGGCATGTTCGCTTAGCCTGCCTGTGGCACGGTGATAAATATTTCTACAGGCGTAGCTGCCGACATGATCGATACGTGCCAGCGGTGAGCCGAGCTGCGCAGCCGCCAGTGGTTTTGCCGCCGTGATAAACATCGTGGTTGAGAGCGCCAGCGAGCAGCTGGCCAGAAACGAGGCGCTGAGACGCACATCGCCGACCCCCTGTACGCGCACCGGATCGGCAAGCGGACAATTTCCCCCAACGGGCCGGACGCGGCTGAAGCGGATATAGCCGCCTTCCTGCGCTCGCCGTAGTGCCGCCATACAGGCTTCGGGATCGTTTTGCAGCCGCTTTAGCTTATAGCGGGTGATCCAGCCCGGCGCGTCGGTGACGTTCAGCGGCGTAAAGGGGTTCCAGGCCGACGGCAGGTTTTTTTGCAGCCACGGCGTTATCAGCAACGTCAGCAGAATAATGATGCCTGCGCCAATCAGTGCTTTCATCATCTCCTCCCGTTCATGCCGCTCCGCCGGCCCGTTTCGCCGAATAATGAGTGTAGCGGCGTTTTTGTGCGATCGAACCAACCGTGAATAACTTTACCTGCCAGCCACGCGCTTTTACGTTAAGATTTGCGCCCTTAAGCGGAAAAACGATGTCGGCCTTATGCCGTTTTTTCCCGGAGAGCGCGGTAATACAACGAGTTGCCGACGCGCATTAACTAAATAACAGCCCTCAGAGCTGACACAACATCTACAGGATAACTTCTCGTTATGGTTGACCAATTGAAAAAGCCTCTTCAGGAGGAGGCGCCCGGCGAGCTGCGGCGCAACTTACATAACCGGCATATCCAGCTTATTGCAATCGGCGGCGCTATCGGCACCGGCCTGTTTATGGGGTCCGGGAAAACTATCAGTCTTGCCGGCCCGTCGATTGTTTTCGTCTATATGATCATCGGCTTTATGCTGTTCTTCGTGATGAGGGCGATGGGCGAGCTGCTGCTCTCCAACCTTGAATATAAATCTTTCGGCGATTTTGCCGCCGATCTGCTGGGCCCCTGGGCGGGTTACTTTACCGGCTGGACCTACTGGTTCTGCTGGGTGGTCACCGGTATTGCGGACGTGGTCGCCATCAGCTCTTATTTCCAGTTATGGTTCCCCAGCTTCTCGGTCGGCATGAGCGCCCTGCTCTGCATCGCCGTTTTCCTGACGCTGAATATCGCCACGGTGAAACTGTTCGGCGAGCTGGAGTTCTGGTTCGCCATCATCAAGATAGTGGCTATTGTCGCGCTGATCGTTACCGGCATTGTGCTAGTCGCTATGCACTACCCTTCACCGGGCGGCGGCACGGCGGCGCTGAGCAATATCTGGGATCATGGCGGCCTGTTTCCAAAAGGAATGAGCGGCTTTTTTGCCGGCTTCCAGATTGCGGTGTTCGCCTTTGTCGGTATTGAGCTGGTAGGCACGGCGGCTGCGGAAACGCACGATCCGAAGAAAGTCCTGCCGCGCGCTATTAACGCTATCCCGCTGCGCATCATTATGTTTTATGTTTTTGCGCTGCTGGTGATCATGGCCGTTACGCCGTGGACGCAGGTCGTGGCCGACCGCAGTCCTTTTGTGGAAATGTTTATGCTGATTGGCCTGCCGGCTGCCGCCAGCATCGTTAACTTTGTGGTGCTGACCTCCGCCGCCTCTTCGGCCAACAGCGGTATTTTCTCCACCAGCCGTATGCTTTACGGCCTGGCGCAGCAGGGCGTCGCCCATCCACGCTTCGGCAAGCTGTCACGGCGCGCGGTGCCGACTACCGGCCTTTTCTTCTCCTGCTTCTGCCTGCTGGGCGGCGTAGCGCTGATTTACCTGATCCCGAACGTGATGAAGGTCTTTACGCTGGTGACCACCGTCTCCGCGATCCTGTTTATGTTCGTCTGGTCAATTATCCTTTGCTCTTATCTGGCCTACCGCAAGCAGCGCCCGCAGCTGCATGCCGAATCCGTCTATAAGATGCCGCTGGGCAAGGTGATGTGCTGGATATGTCTGGCCTTCTTCGCCTTTGTGCTGGTGCTGCTCTCGCTACAGGAAGATACCCGCCAGGCGCTGATGGTGACGCCGCTGTGGTTTGTGATGCTCGGCATCGGCTGGTGGCTACGTCAGCGCAAACAGCGTTAATACCAAGAACGGGCCTTTACGGCCCGTTCTGACTGCTGACAAATCTAAATAGCGCATGCATCCTGGTGTTTTTTTACAGCAATCTGGCTGTTTCACAGCGGCAGAGGCTGAGCGGATAAGCGGACCGTTTTGGCGCATGGACGCGCCAAACGAGCCTACAGGGACGTATCTACGGCGTGTCCGTGTTCCGATCTGCCTCTGCCGCTTTTCACCAATCTGCAAGCGACCTGTTAGTTAAGGATAAGTTTGTCAACAATCTCAACGGGCCTTTACGGCCCGTTTTTTTAGCGGACGCGGATACCTTCAATCACCATTCGCTGCACGTTTTCTACCGTTTCCAGGAAAAAAGCCTCGTCGTTGAGCGTACGTCCCGTGACGGCCTCGACCTGGCTGGCGAAATCCGCATAGTGCTGCGTGGTTGCCCACAGCATAAAAATCAGATGATGCGGCTCTACCGCCGCCAGCCTGCCCGCTTCTATCCAGCCTTTCACGATTCGTGATTTCTCATCCACCAGCGCTTTCAGGTCACCTTCCAGCTCCGCTTTCAGCAGCGGCGCGCCCTGTAGCATCTCCAGACAGAACAGCCGCGAGGCCTGCGGATGGTCGCGCGAGACTTCCAGCTTCAGCCGGATATAGTCACGTATAGCCACCAGCGGCTCCTGATCGCTGCGCAGCGCGCGCAGCGGCGCCAGCCAGACGTCCAGGATCTCCTTAAGCACGGCAATATAGAGCGCTTCTTTTGAAGGAAAGTAGTAAAGCAGATTGGTTTTTGAAACGTCTGCCCCTTCCGCCACCTTGTCCAGGCTGGTGCCGTGCAGACCATAAAGAGAAAACAGCTCAAGCGCCGCCGCCAGGATAGCCGTTCGCTTGGCGGCAACGGCTTTAGAACGCCGGGTCGGCGCGGGGGATTTTGCAGAATTCACCGTAACTCCATCCTTTAACCGGCGGGCGTCTTGCCACCGTGCACTTTTTTCGCTCACGTCCGCCTGCTTTTTGTGCATGAATTTTTACCAAATGGTCTGTTTCGGACCATATGCTCCACAACATTTTAACACAAATATCTCAACTGATTGAATCATAGCCTTTTTTATAAAGTGGCACAGCCTTTGCAATCTTTCTTTTGCGCCGCTCAACAGGGAGCAGGGAAGCAACGCAGCGCGGACCGTCACCGTTAACTATGAGGTATTCCCATGAAAGTTGGTGTTTTTATCCCTATCGGCAACAACGGCTGGTTGATCTCTACCACGGCTCCGCAGTACAAGCCGACTTTTGAACTGAACAAGGCTATCGTTCTCAAGGCGGAGCATTATCAGTTTGATTTCGCGCTGTCGATGATCAAACTGCGCGGCTTTGGCGGCAAAACCGAGTTCTGGGACCATAACATGGAGTCCTTCACCCTGATGGCCGGCCTGGCCGCCGTGACTTCCCGCATCGAAATTTATGCTACGGCCGCCACCCTGACGCTGCCGCCCGCCATAGTAGCAAGAATGGCTGCGACCGTGGATTCGATTTCCGGCGGCCGCTTCGGCGTCAACCTGGTGACCGGCTGGCAGAAGCCTGAATATGAGCAGATGGGCATCTGGCCTGGCGACGACTACTTCGCGCGCCGCTACGACTACCTGACCGAATACGTCACCGTGCTGCGCGATTTATGGGGCACCGGCAAATCCGACCTGAAAGGCGAATTCTTTACCATGAACGACTGCCGCGTCAGCCCGCAGCCGCAAAGCCCGATGAAGGTGATTTGCGCAGGCCAGAGCGACGCCGGCATGGCTTTCTCCGCGCAGCATGCCGATTACAACTTCTGCTTCGGTAAAGGCGTCAACACGCCGACTGCCTTTGCCCCAACCGCCGCCCGTATGAAAAGCGCTGCGGACCTTGCCGGTCGCGACGTCGGCTCCTACGTGCTGTTTATGGTCATCGCCGATGAAACCGACGAGGCTGCCCGCGAGAAATGGGAGCGCTACAAAGACGGCGCAGATGAAGAGGCGCTGGCCTGGCTTACCACGCAAAGCCAGCAGGACAAGCGCTCCGGCAGCGATACCAACGTGCGGCAGATGGCCGATCCTACCTCGGCGGTCAATATCAATATGGGCACGCTGGTTGGTTCTTACGCCAACGTGGCGCGCATGTTGGATGAAGTGGCTACCGTACCCGGCACCCAGGGCGTGCTGCTGACCTTCGATGATTTCCTGCAGGGAATTGAGAATTTCGGCGAGCGTATTCAGCCGCTGATGTCCTGCCGCAGCCATATTGCCCTGTCCGCTAAAGAGGTAGCCTGATGAGCCTGCAAGAAACCGTGATCTGCACCACCGCCGCCACTAAAAACAGCGTTACCCTGCCCGCGCGCCCGGAAGCCATCGCTTTCCCGCCGGAGCAAACCGCGCTGATCGTGGTGGATATGCAAAATGCCTATGCCACCACCGGCGGCTATCTGGATCTGGCCGGGTTTGACGTTTCCGCCACCGCGCCGGTTATTGAAAAAATCGCCGTCGCCGTGAAGGCGGCGCGGGATGCCGGGATCCAGATTATCTGGTTTCAGAACGGCTGGGACGACCAGTACGTCGAGGCGGGCGGCCCCGGCTCGCCAAACTGGCATAAATCCAACGCGCTGAAAACGATGCGCAACCGGCCCGAGCTGGCGGGCACGCTGCTGGCGAAAGGCGGCTGGGACTATGAGCTGGTTGACCAGCTTCAGCCGCAGCCCGGCGATATCGTGCTGCCGAAACCGCGCTACAGCGGCTTCTTTAATACGCCGCTGGACAGCATGTTGCGCAGCCGCGGCATTCGCCATCTGATCTTTACCGGCATTGCCACCAACGTCTGCGTGGAATCGACGCTGCGCGACGGGTTTTTCCTGGAATATTTCGGCGTGGTGCTGGAAGACGCCACCTATCAGGCCGGCCCGCTTTTCGCCCAGCAGGCCGCCATTTTTAACATCGAAACCTTTTTTGGCTGGGTAAGCAACGTAGAAACTTTCTGCACCGCGCTGCAAACCGCCAGCGTTGCGCAAACACAAACGGCCTGAGGCAGGAGAAAACGATGCCAAAAACGATTATTACTCCGCCGGGCACCGGCGTGCCCATTGCGCCTTTTGTGCCCGGCACGCTGGCCGATGGCGTGGTCTATGTCTCCGGCACCTTGCCTTTCGATCGGGACAACAACGTGGTGCACGTCGGCGATGCGGCGGCACAAACGCGGCACGTGCTGGAGACGATCAAAAGCGTTATCGAAACCGCAGGCGGCACCATGGCTGACGTCACGTTTAACTCCATCTTCCTGACCGACTGGAGCAACTATGGCGAGATCAACCGGGTTTACGCCGACTATTTCCCCGGCGAAAAACCCGCACGCTTCTGTATTCAGTGCGGGCTGGTAAAGCCGGACGCGCTGGTGGAAATCGCGTCAATCGCGCATATCGGCAGCTAACGGAGGCGCCATGCATCTTGACATTTCCGGCCTGGCGCAGCCTTCTGCGCCCACGCTGGTGCTCTCTGCCGGTTTGGGCGGGCTGGGCAGCTTCTGGCAGCCGCAGCTCGCCGAACTGCGCAAGGCGTACCGCGTGGTAACTTACGATCAGCGCGGCACCGGACGCAGCCCGGATACGCTGCCCGCTGGCTACAGCATGCGCGATATGGCCGAAGAGCTGGCCTCGGCGCTGGCGGCGCGCGACATCGTCCGCTTCGACATTATAGGCCACGCGCTGGGCGGCATGGTGGCGATGCAGCTGGCGCTCGACTACCCCGAACGCGTGGCGCGGCTGGCGATCGTTAACGGCTGGCTGCGGCTTGACGCCCATACCCGCCGCTGCTTTCAGGTTCGGCAGGATCTGCTGCTGAACGTCGGCGTGGAAGCTTACGTTCGCGCGCAGCCGCTGTTTCTCTATCCTGCCGACTGGCTGGCGGAAAACGAAGCGCGAATCGAAGCGGAAGACGCGCTGCATAACGCACATTTTCAGGGTACTGAAAATTTGCTTCGCCGCCTGCACGCGCTGATGAGCTGCGACTTTACGCAACAGGCCGGGCAGATTACCCAGCCAGCGCTGCTGATCTGTTCGCAGGACGATCTGCTGGTGCCGTCGATCTGCTCGCAAAAACTGTACGAGGCGCTGCCAAACGCCACGCTGGAGGCGATGCCTCGCGGCGGTCATGCCATGAGCGTGACGGAAAGCGCCGCCTTTAACGCCCTTTTACTGACCTGGCTGGACGAAACCGCGCCCGCCCACTTTTCCCCGGAGCCGCTATGGCAGAAGCCCTGAATTCCACCGCGCTGGCGACGCTGTTCACCGCCGCGCGCACCTACAATGGCTGGCAGGATCGTCCCGTCAGCGACCAGCAGCTTGCTGAACTTTATGATTTGATCAAGATGGGGCCGACCTCGGCCAACTGTAGCCCGGCCCGCTTCTGTTTTGTGCGTAGCGCGGAAGGCAAAGCGAAGCTGAAGCCTGCCCTTTCCAGCGGCAATCTGGAAAAAACCCTGACCGCGCCGGTGACGGCTATCGTCGCCTGGGATCCGGCTTTTTACGAGCAGCTACCCACGCTATTTCCTCATGCCGACGCCAAAGCCTGGTTTACCAGCAGCCCGGCGCTGGCGGAGGAGACGGCCTTTCGCAACAGTTCGCTTCAGGCGGCTTATCTGATTAGCGCCTGCCGCGCGCTCGGTCTGGATACCGGCCCGATGTCCGGCTTTGACCGGGCGATGGTCGATACCACCTTCTTCGCCGACAGCGGCTGGAAAAGTAATTTATTAGTCAATATCGGCTATGGCGACGCGAGCAAAGTCTATGCGCGGCTGCCAAGACTGGCTTTTGCCGATGCCTGCACGCTTGTATAAGGGGAAAATTATGTCTGTGGATACGTTAATGCCTGAAGTCGTGTCGGGCGTGGAAAAACAGTCGTTTCGCAACGCAATGGCGCGCCTGGGCGCGGCGGTCAACATCATTACTACCGACGGCCCTGCGGGACGCGCCGGTTTTACCGCTTCCGCCGTTTGCAGCGTGACCGATTCGCCGCCAACGCTGCTGGTGTGCCTGAATCGCTCCGCCTCCGTTTATGAGGTTTTCAACGCTAACCGCCAGCTTTGCGTTAATACGCTGGCCGCCGGACATGAGGAACTCTCCGGCCTGTTTGGCGGCAAAACGCCGATGGAGGCGCGCTTCCAGGCCGCAGAGTGGTCAACCCTGACCACAGGTTCGCAGGTGCTTGCGGGCGCGGTAGCCTCGTTTGACTGTCACGTTACGCAAATCGCCAGCGTCGGTACGCACGACGTGTTGATCTGTGAAATCCACGCGCTGGTCTGCAACGACCAGACTCACGGCCTGATCTGGTTCGATCGCGGCTACCACCACCTGGCGCGGCGGGATGCCTGATCCCCGCTCCGGCGGCTACTGATTCACTTCTCTGGAGAAGACGATGGCTGATTCCTGGTTCCCCCAATGGCGGCAGTCGGTGTCCGCCACGGGCCTTGTGGCCCCTGATGAAACGCTGCCGCCGGGCCAGACAATTATTATGGGACTACAGCACGCGGTCGCGATGTTTGGCGCCACGGTGCTGATGCCGCTGCTGATGGGGCTCGATCCCAACCTTTCGGTGATGATGTCCGGCATCGGCACCCTGCTGTTCTTTCTGATTACCGGCGGGCGTGTGCCCAGCTATCTTGGCTCCAGCGCCGCTTTTGTCGGCGTGGTGATCGCGGTCACCGGCTTTAACGGCCAGGGCGTCAATCAGCATCTTGGCGTCGCGCTGGGCGGCATTATCGTCTGTGGCCTGCTGTATACGCTTATCGGTGTGGTAGTGATGAAGGTCGGTACGCGCTGGATTGAGAAACTCATGCCGCCGGTGGTGACGGGCGCTGTGGTGATGGCGATCGGCCTGAACCTGGCGCCGATTGCGGTTCGCAGCGTCTCCTCTTCCATGTTCGACAGCTGGATAGCCGTGATGACCGTGATCTGCATTGGTCTGACGGCCGTCTTTACGCGCGGCATGGTGCAGCGGCTGCTGCTGCTGGTTGGGCTGATAGCGGCCTGGGCGATTTATGCGCTGCTGACCAACGGTTTCGGCCTGGGTAAACCGGTGGACTTCGGCCTTATCGCCAGCGCGCCCTGGTTTGGTCTGCCGACCACGACCGCGCCAATTTTTAACAGCCAGGCAATGTTTACCATCGCGCCGGTGGCGATCATTCTGGTAGCGGAAAACCTGGGGCATCTTAAAGCGGTTGCGGGCATGACAGGTAAAAACCTCGATCCGTGGATGGGCAGAGCCTTTGTCGGCGACGGGCTGGCGACCATGTTGTCAGGCGGCCTGGGCGGCAGCGGCGTGACCACCTATGCAGAAAATATCGGCGTGATGGCGGTGACGAAAGTCTATTCGACGCTGGTGTTTGTGGCGGCGGCGGTTATCGCCATTCTGCTGGGCTTTTCGCCCAAGTTCGGCGCGCTGATCCATACCATTCCCGCACCCGTGATCGGCGGCGCGTCTATCGTAGTATTCGGCCTGATTGCCGTGGCCGGCGCGCGTATCTGGGTGCAGAATAACGTCGATTTGGGCCAGAACGGCAATCTGATTATGGTTGCCGTTACGCTGGTGCTGGGCGCAGGCGATTTTGCGCTGAAAATTGGCAGCTTTACCATGGGCGGGATCGGCACGGCGACCTTCGGCGCCATCATCCTTAACGCTATTCTCAGCCGACGCCGCGCCGCCGCGCTGAACGATGTGGCAAGGCAGCAAAGCTAGCTTTGTCTCTCAGCGGGCGAAGGCCGCTTCGCCCGCTTTTTCAGCTTGAGCTCGCTAATCAGCACGCCAGCGACAATCAGCGCGCCGCCGAGTAGCGCAACGCCAGGCAACCGCTCGCCCGCCACCCTTCCAACAATGCCCGCCCAAACCGGTTCACCCGCGTAGATAACCGTCGCGCGAGTAGGCGACACGCTGCGCTGCGCCCAGTTCATGGTGACCTGAATCAATGCGCTGGCCGCGCCCAGCCCCAGCGCGCTATACCATAAATAAGGGGAAGAAGCCGGTACGGCTTCGCCGTTGGGCACCATCAGCATAAACGAGCAAAGCGAGGCCGCTGCCAGCTGCACAACGGTGACTCTTTTGACGTCCACTTTGCCCGCGCTGGCGCTGATTAAAATAATTTCGCCTGCGATAGCCAGCGTGCTGAGCAGCGTCGCCGTTTCCCCGGCGCTGAACGAAAGCGAGCCGCTTTTCGGCCCGGCAAGCAGCATCAGGCCGCTAAACGCCAGCACGATACCGACCCAGGCCATCACGCCCGGCATGCGCCGCAGAAAAAGCCACTGCAGCAGCGGCACCAGCGGCACATACAGGGCGGTGATAAAGGCTGACTGGCTGCTCTCGATGGTTTGCATTCCCCAGGTTTGCAGGCCGTAGCCGCCGCTGATAGCGACGCCGATAGCCGCTCCGGCCCTGCATTCCGCCAGCGTCAGGCCGCGCAGCGACTTCCGCGCAACCAGGGCCAACAGCAGCGCCGCCGTGGCAAAACGCAGGCCAACGAAAAAGAAAGGGCCGCTGACGGTCATGGCATGGTGCACGGCCAAAAAGGTGCCGCCCCAGACCATGGTAATCAGCATCAGCACCAGCTCCTGCGAGCTGAGGGAAAATTTGTAGCGGGAAAGGAAAGACATAGCGCGCTCGTATAAATTTTTGGCGCAGTGTGGCAAGGGTTGTTGTGGGAATCAATCAGAAAAAGTTAAACGACGATCACGCCGCCGGGTGGCCCCGGCGGCGTAAGGATGGACTAACCGGATGTCTTGTCACGACTGCCCCGGCTGTTGCGTCCTCCTTTTTCCCCGGCCTGTGAAGCGCGCTGCGGGTCATTTTTAAAATTACCGCCGCTGGCCTTGCCGCCTTTACGGCCTGCTTCTGATGCTCTTTTACGGTCTTCAGCGAAATTTCCAGATCCACCACGATGTTCTGCCATTTCTTACCTCCGAATAGTTAAG
>Ga0157358_1000538_pt1 | contig 15835 bp, 17 predicted proteins | sample AttcapACBM2_FD_111484 | JGI IMG/M metagenome (GOLD analysis project Ga0157358, IMG submission 111484) | Fungus gardens microbial communities from leaf cutter ant in Botucatu, State of São Paulo, Brazil - Atta capiguara ACBM2 | ecosystem: Host-associated > Fungi > Mycelium > Unclassified ... | reverse complement strand
TTATTCAGCCGATCTTCATAGTTTTCCCTCAGTTCCCCTGAGGCAGATATGCTCATAACAGATTCACTATTTAGCGGTCGCGCAAACAACACGCCACTATTTAAATTCATACATTCGTCACTCACGTAAAGCGGCATTTCCGCATGTACGCTATCATTTACGCGTTGCCGCATTATGTTTTTCTGATGGTATTGAGTATCGCTAACTAGCATAGTTTTCTCTTACCTCAGTTTGTTTTTAGGAATGAAGTGCCAGTGAATATATCAGGAAACTCTCGTTCATCAATGCAAGCTGAAAGAGATAAAAAATAAATAAAAAATATAAAAAAAACTTCAACAAAAGATCATCAGGCAACATTGAGTTTAATAGTCGATAGCGCTACAGTGTGCCGTCTTAAAGATGCAATATCCGTATAACGTTAAAAAAGTTTATCGCGAGTGGAAAAATTTTTTCATGCTCGAGGCATTTCATTCTTTTTGAAAACGCTTTTATTAAATAGCACGGCTTAGCATCAGGGAGTTGTAGTGCAGATTAAGATAAAATCGCACGGGCCTTGCTCTTTCGATTGCTTATTTTACATTATTTATGGTCCTTTGAATGAACAGCGACATGAACGAATTAAACGATGATATGCCTGTACCAGAGGCACTGAAAAAATTCACCCTGAAGGTGCTGTTTGGACCCATGTTTGGCTGTGAACTCCACCTTCCGGCAGACGATTACTTTCTCATCATCAATCCGGGGCTTGCACTCCAGGATAACGCCATGGGAACGATGTCGCCCGGAGAGCATGCCGCAGCCTACACGCAGAATACGCTTTACCTACCCTGTGATATGCCGTCACCCAACATTATCTTGCGTTTGTCGGCCCTTTTTCGGGATGAAGAATCGGAAGAAGGATATCGTCTTGAAGTACAGGGGGTAGACAGAAGCTACCCGGCGCTGCTGAAGGAAAATGAAGTTTTCGTGCATGAGCACATTCGCTTTGCCATCAAACGTAGCGAACATGACTGGTCTGAAGATATTAAAAACTTCAACCTTCCCCCGGCGCTTGATGCTAAATTCAGCGCACAGGATAAGCTGGAAAAGTTTAATGCAAAAAAAAATCACGCTCTCGTTTTCGGTTCAATTATTCTCTTACTGCTTGTGGTTACCGCAAGCGGTATCTGGTATAAAAAACTGGAAAGCGATCGGCAGGTTTTAACATTAAATGAAGCGCTGGCAGGCGCACCGATGCCTGTGGATATTTTTCGTGGTCGTGATAATAATCTTATCTACATTCTTATCCAGAACTTTCAGGCAATGGAATGGACTCGGGAAGCACTGTTCAAATTGCAGGGCAAGGACAGCGTGGTTCCTGTTTGGTTGCCGCAGCAAAGAAATGACGTCATTACGCAGCTGGCGAATGCGGGTTACCCTGTTTTACAAATTGACTACTCTAAACCACAGCACCCGACAATTGCACTTTACAGAGGATTAACCCTACAAGAAGAAAAAATCTTCAAGGCTATTGTTTTACAAAAAATCCCTTTTGCTCTCGACATCAACGTCCTGGTAAAAACTAAAGCTCAGTTATTACAGGAAGCTCGCCAGGGCCTGGACCGTTTGCACATTTACTACCGCCAAATCAATTCCACTAGCGGTTATGCTTTGGTGGTTCGTGATGCCTTGAGCGACAGTGCTCTACGTTCTTTGCAGCATTTCATTAAACAGTTCAATCACCAATGGGGAAGCCGCGTGATTAATTTTTCAATTAATCTCGACGAAAACTGGCTACAGGATAAGTCATATATTGACTCTTCTAATGGCTATCTGTTTTTGAACCCTCGTCATTGGTACTTTCCTCTAAAACAAGGAGACTTAAATTAATGCCCGTAATACCTACTAGCAATGGCTATTATCTGGATGGAGTATCTGCCGACTTCGAAGTAGGCGGTGAACAGATGAAAGTTGAATTAGGGAAGGCTCAAAGCGACCTCGCAACCGACCCGTCTGACCCAACCAAACTAGCCTTTTTTCAGTCTAAGCTACAGCAATACACGCTGTTTCGTAGCGCCCAGACAAGTACTGTAAAAGTCATTAAGGATATTGGCTCGGCCATTATTCAAAACTTCCGTTAATTAACCTGGGTACGTGTCACGCGCGTACCCTTTTCTACTGTTCTACTGTGGAGTAATTATGAGTCAATTTAATGAAGCCCTTTCGGCATTAACCCGGCTCTCGCCAAATACCATCAACCCTGAAGATAACCTGTCCGTAAACATTCACGATCGAAACTTTAATAATTTAGTGTCCGGCACGTTTACTAAAGTCAGCGAAACCGATGCGCAGTTTAAAAATGTGATTAATACCCTTAGCCAATCTCCGCATTATACCAGCAGTCCGGAGAAGCTACAGATGCTACAAAACTATCTGGGTGAATACAGTAACTACGTTTCCCTGATAAGTGCTCTCGCACGCAAGGCGGTGAGCACCATAGAAACTCTGGAAAAATCGCAATAATGATGAAAAAATATTCACGCGTCCTCGCTGCCGTGATGTTAACTTTTATGCTTAGCGCCTGTAATGACGAGAACCTCCTCTTCAACCTCACCCAAGAGCAGGCCAACCAGGTTCTGGCTATTCTGCAGCAGCACAATATTTCAGCGAAAAAGGACGGCAATCTTAAGGCTGGCTATACCGTCTCGGTCGGGGAGTCTGAAAGTACCGCCGCGCTGTCTGTCATTAATCAGTATCAGCTGCCGTGGGCCGCTGACGTTCAGATAGGGCAGGCTTTTCCGGAAAGCTCTCTGGTTGCTTCACCCAACGCCGAGCAGGCTCGCGTACTCTCATTACAGGAGCAGCGGCTTGAGCAATCGCTGCGCCTGATAGCTCAGGTCGTTAATGCGCGCGTTCACGTCAGCTATCCCCCCTTTAATAACGATACGAGCGGAAAAAAAGCCACCGGTCACGTCGGCGTGCTTATTTCCTATAAAGGCGAGATTGACGATAATTTGTTTATCTCGCAGATCAAAACGTTAATCAAAAATAGTTTCGATGACGTGCGCTATGAGAATATTTCGGTGGTTCTGTTTCCCGCCCCGGTTATCCAGTACGTTGCGCCGACCAGAGTACCCGCCAGCATCCCTGCACTGTGGATTATCCTCTTTTCCGCTATGACTTTGTGCGCAGCCGGCACGGTAGGCTTCATGCTCTATAAGCTTAGCCGCCGACCGCCCTCATCACAGGATAACGCTGCCGACCTGATTGAAGACGAGGCCGCAAAACCATGAGAGTCGGCGATCCGCGCATAATGTCCATTTTATACGCCCCTGCAAGCTACACGCATCGCAGCCACCTGCCGTTGATATTCCAGGCGAGTGAAATCCGGGAAGACAGGCTACTTAATTTCTGGTTGCTGAGGCGCGGCAAACTCTCTGGACTACCCGCACACTGGCAGCCCGACGAAACCACGTGTTCGCTATTACTTTCGCACTGGCATCTGATCCCCCTTGCTGCACATTTGATTGGTGGCTATCTGCAGCGGAACAGATTGCCTGAAATGGGCGCTGTGCTGATGTCTGACCCGCGTCTGCTGGCCTTTATCTCTTTGCCGCTGCTTTACGAGGTAAATCTTGATGAAAGCGATATCCCGTTTGATACCGCTTCCTGCGGCGCAACGTTCCTTCTGGGGCAGTTCCCAGGGTTACCTTCCGCGCTGCGACAGCGTCTGATGCTGCACTTCCCTTCCGGCATGGTGCTTGCGCAATTCGCGGCCCCTAAAACGCTAAACCACATTAATTTGCTACGAATGGCCTTCACCTATGCGCACCATTACTCTTGATGAGTTACCCGAAGATCTGCATCGCCTCGCGGTGATTAAGTCTTCTGAGCGAACCCGCCATCAGCGGATGGCCATGGCGCTGGAACGTACCCTAAATCGCTGCAGTGAAATTCATGCCGAATATGAGTTACAGACGGTCAGGCTGCGTGAAAGCTGTGAGCGGCAAGCGTTCCAGACCGGTTTTGAGCTATTTTTCTCGCAGCTGGTGATGCTCCTTGACGAGTATCAGCGCCAGCAGCAAAAGCGGCAGGAGGTATTTCGCCAGCAGATCGCCACAGCGCTCAACCAGTCTCTACACGATCCGATGATCGTTGAGCGCATTATCCATCACCTTCAGGAGCAGTGTGGGCATCAGAAAGCGCTGCGCATCATTATTCCCCGGGCGGTAAAACTGCCGGACGACGCAGATATCTCGAACTATCTGTATACCGATGATAATCACATCACCGTGCAAAATGACATGGATGCGGTGCGTTTTCCTAGTGAAACGCTTTGCCATAAGTGGCTACAGCAGGCGGATGAAAAGACCGCCGGTTTTAATGAAACTATCAACAACCTGATGCCCGACATGCTTCGCAATCTGGCAGGGAAACTCATCGCCATGAGCCACCGGATGCCTTCAGAAACTATTAACTCAGATAAGGATGAAAACAATGAGTAGCATCTACAGTATTGCCTCTTCCTCGCCGTACGTTAAAGACGTTAAAGACGTTAAAGACGTTAAAGACGTTAAAGACGGTGAATCGTCGCATGAGAGCTTTAACGATAAAGTGCTCCACTATTTCCAGCAAAATAAGCCCGACAACAAGCTGAGTGATATGATGGATCAAATGCGGGCACTTTCCCCCGGTAAGAAAATATTTATGTATCAATTGAACGAAGCGCTGCTCTACTCTGATGCCCATTTGCGCAATACTGATGAGTACAAAGATTATGCGAACAAGGTGCTGGACAAGCGCACTTTGCAGCTGCTCAGCTTGAATATGCTTTTTAATAATATGATGTATGAAAGCTTTACCGAGACCGACAGCGAACCGTGGTTATAACCTTCTCTGCTATTAATCCCGGCACAGTGCCGGGCATACAAATCATGAAAATAAAATCATTTACGCCCGTAGCTTTAACCTTATCTCTTTTGTTCTCCCCTTTTGCTACAGCACAAAAGGTAGATTGCATTGTCGAAGCCGCGCAGTGCTTCCAGATTAACCCCCTGCTGATTAAGGCTATTATTTGGCAAGAGTCCAGAAACTGTCAGCAGGCTATGAATCGCAATACAAATAGCACCGTTGATGTTGGCATTATGCAAATTAATACTGTGCATTTTAAGGCCCTAAAGTCCCTGGGCCTTGATGAAGCTTTGTTGCGAGAGAATAGCTGCGCTAATGTTTTTTCAGGTGTCTGGGTGCTTAAGCAAAGTATTGAGCGCTATGGTTATACGTGGGATGGAATCGGTAACTATCATTCTAAGACACCCGTGCATCATGACAGATATGTCAAAAAAATCATTTCCCTGATTGCACATCAAACGGCGGTCATTGATAAAATAGAAGTGGCCAGACAAGAAGGCATCCGCGAGCATTTTGTCTGTCGATAAATGAGGCGTAAGAAATATGATCCTATCCGCGTAATGTGGGCATGGCCCTAATTTTGCTGGTTGATGCTGATTTTGGCATGAGCTACCTCTGATTGAGCGTTTACTCACCTGGTCACGTGTCCACTGTTCGTGAATAAGATCAATAACGCAAGCATCTTGCTTGCGTTTTGGCATCAGTATGACGAGGCCGCAAAGTCGATAAGCTTCAACAGGCAATCTACTAAAAAATAATAAAAAAATTCATTACGCTGTTTAATTTTTGTCTATTAATAAATTCTAAGAAATAACATCTAACATTATTAATTATTTTGACGTATATGTTGCAGCGTGACGCAGTGAGTGCTTAACATATTCGCCTTAGGGTGGCAGATTGCCTCTTCAGACGTGTTGCAACAGTACAAAAAATTATTGCCTACCGGCGGGGTGAGGTTAGCTAAGGGCATCTGGCCAATAGCATTATAATTTTTAATAAAATCTATCGGGTTACTTTTTGCCGTTATGGCAACAAAAATAAGACTAAAAAAAAGCACAGCTATCGCACTTAAAAATAACGTCTGTGGTGAAAATTTCTTTCTGTCAGGCACCCCTCTGGGAGCAGAATAAGGGATGACCGACATAGAATTAGCACTCAAGGGAATGACGTTAATCATCGACTGGGTTGAAAAGGAAGCGTTATCTACTTCGATTTTTTCAGGAAAAGAAGACTCAAAGCCAGGTTTATTGGGTTCTGTTTCAGGCTCTTCCCAGCAGGGCTCGACCGTGAGTTGATACCCTAGCTTTGGAATAGTGACAATAATACTCTTCGCATCATCCCCCAGGCTTACTCTTAAAGAACGGATTATCTGTGCAATACTTTGCGAAGTTACATAACTTCCCCCCCATACTTCAGCAAGAAATTCAGCCTGAGAAACCGGCTCAGGGTATTTTTCGCAAAGTAATGCAAGCACATCTGACTGTTTTTTCCTTAATTGTAAAATGGAATCGTTTTGTTGCAGTGTTCTATATTTTGGATTAAATGTAAAATTAAGAAAGTAAATTTTCCCTGCACTTACTAAGCATTTTTTCATTTCAAACCTCTTTGGTTTTTAGCTTTATGAATGAAGGTGCTTTCAGAAAAACGCATAAGTTAATATCTCAATACACGATCTTAAATATCATCTGGCAAATTCTCAGATGACAAGAATCCAACTTATTTATAATTTTATTCTAACAAACCAACGGGGAATAATGTCTTCCATGATGCACACATCAGAATTAATTTCGATGCAAATTTACTATGAGCGCAATAATAAAGTACCATTCAAATCGCAACATGTGAAATTGTTTTCAACGATCGGTGTGTACTGGTCAATAGCCAAAACAAATCACTCATTTTATTTTTAGGAAAATATTTTTAGCATTTCATCCTTATAATAAACACTGGGAAATGACGTGCCTGTCGCCACTGAAATTAATGCCTTCACGTCACATAAATATTAACTTTTCCTGAATAATAACTAACAATATGAATACATATTATGAGAAGGTAATACTTAACACACTCTTTATACACTCTTTTTTCTTGCAGGCAGAAATATAACACTCACTGATAAGACGCTCTATCAAAAAATGCCTCAAGCGAAAAAGCGTTTTTTAGAAGAAATTCTCTGGAGGGAACTATACGATTTAGCACATTGTTACATTATCTATTTAATTGAAACTCGGAAATAAATCATGTCTAATTCATTAAGCGTACGTGACCAAAATAGCTTTATTTCATCCTATAAAAGCTTACTTAACGACAGTGACAAACGCATTCATAAAAGCGATATCAACACGCTGAACAGAATCCTCAATAAATGCGATAAAGTTGAGGTCGGCCAGCTGCTAATGACAAAAATGGAATCATGTCCAAAAGACCCTGCGGCGTTAAAAAATACTTTCAGTAAGTTATTTGACAAGCTTGAATCGCAGAATTCAAAAATGCACGATAAGAAAGAAGAGAAGCTTAAAAACATTCAACAGAAGCTTGCCCCGGTCGTGCAGGACATTCACAAAAATGAAATAAATGCTCACAATGCCAAAGTAAACGCTGAGATTAAAAACCTTGCTGATGATCTCCAACTCATTTCAAGAAATGTTTCTCAGGAAAAAAATGAGATCGCCAAACTTCAGGAAAAAATTATCAATGCCGACGTGCAGATTAAAAAACTGCATAATGAGATTAAACCTCTGGCCGATGCGCTAAAGAACACCACCCCGGAAGACTTTGCGGCCAAAGATGCCAGGCGCTTAAAAGATACTGAAGCAAAAATCAGTAAACTCGAGGCCCAAAAAAATGCCGAAATCAGTACATTAAATAAGAAAATTGCCGTGCAGGAAAATAGCCGTGCGGCTTTACTCGATTTTGCAAGAAACAAAGGTGTAAGCGGTGCCGAGCAGGATCTGATTAAAGCTGAGAGCGGCGCTATTTATGATAATCGCGATATGGGCCTTGGCACTATCAGCTGGCGTGAACATCTGGGCAGTGATAAATATGCCATCAAGCACTTCGGTTACGATTTAAAAGAAGGCCGCCGCCAATTTTCTGATCCCATTAAAGTGCCCAACCATGACGGTAAGCAGTGGCAAAAACTGGTGCAGAACGTCGATGAAGCGCCAAAAAACATCAAGGATCTGCAAAGACAAATATCGCAACTCAAGAATGAATATAAAAGTAATATTGGTCAGGTTAAGCTTGAGAACCGTCTTTCTGCCAAACAGGATATTGAGCAGCGTATTAACTCTAAACAAGAAGCTATTCACTCATTAGAAATGAGCAAGGAAATGGTATCAGGGCAAATTAAATCATGCCATAAATATATATCTGTGCAGGAAGCCAGGAAGACTCCGCTCATAGTGAAAATGGACGAGCTTAAGTCCCAGATAAAATAAGACAGCTAAGTCGTTCTGTTTTTCATAAGGTAAAATCCACGCCCCGGCGTGGATTTCATCCCGATTGTATAAATCCATCTACTAAATTGCCTACATCGTGCGGGATGACTTGCCCGTCTGCCAGCGCTTTAACGTGGCAACATCTCTGGCAACGGGCATTGCCTCGGCGGCACCTGAAATTTTGGATAAGCCCTACATCGATTCATGGGGTCGCGCTTACGGTAATATGGCCGGCCAGCCTATGCTGATTTTTGAGGCGGATATTGAGAAACTGCAGGCCGTTCATCGCAAAGCACTTGAAAGAGAAGTGACGATCGTTCCCTACATTTATGCCATGTTTTCTACCGGCCATGACGAGGCTAACCGCGAGGTGTTTCTTGCCGCAGATGCAGATAATTTGGATCGGGTAGGGCTGGGGATCCGGGGTCCCAGAAAAGCCGTTGATAAAGTCATAAAGGGTTTATCACTGCATAAATAGCTTTTCCCTTGAGGCGTGGCCGGGCCTTTTTAAGGGCCGCCGGAACGAATAGGGTTTTTTGACCCGTTATTACCGCTAGCGGATTGATTGCGCAAAACGGCTTTTATCTCCGGCGGCTTTACCAGCCACTTTTTTATGGAGAACACGCTATACGATCTGCAAAATAAGAAAAAGTTCTCTTAAGGCAGGGGCGGTTAACTGTTTAATTGAGGGAGCTAATAATGCAGGTTTTACGAAAGGCTGCTGCAGATAATATTGACATCTTACCAATAAAGTATCGTCTTTTTTGAGGGCAGCGTTAATACGTCCGAAGAAAAAGGAAGACTAAAAGTAAGTGATAGCTGCCTCTTTAAATTTACTGAATAAAGCAGTAAACCTGATGGCTACCCATCAGGTTTACAAATAGATTCCCTGGCGCTGGCAAGAAGACTGGAGACAGTATTATTATGTGGTGCTTTATACAGATAACTTAATCTTACTGCCTGTAATAAGTCAACAAAAAAAGAGACAAACCTGCTGCAAAAATGGATACAAAAACGCAAGATTATGGATAATCATTTGATTTTTAACAATTAAAGTAAAAACGCATCTACAGTAAAACAGACAAAATCAGGTCTGACCTGTCTACTGTTGCTCTTGCCCTCATTGAATAACATTAATTTTACTTATAAAATGCGGCGCATGACGGCAACCGGACGCTTATCATGAAAACCTCAGCCCTGCAAAGAAAAACAAATATAATCAATAACATAGATTACATCATCAAAAGCCGGGGCGAGACAAAAGTCTCTTTCGCCAACCGGACCGGCGTTACGCGCGCCACGCTGTATAAAATACTGGATGGCAAGGTTAATAACGTACAGCGCTCTACCATCACGCGCATTGCCGATTTCTTTGGCGTATCGTGCGACATTATTGAAAATCACGATCTGCGCTCTTTCGAAATGATCGAAAACACGCTGTCGCCCGACGGCGATAAAAACCCTGCTGCCGTGCCCGTTATTCCTCAATCGGCTTTTTTGCGCTGTGTGGATAAAAGAGTAGGTCAGCTGATCGCACACTATCCCGTCACCTGGTTTTTCGGCGAGGTCGCCAACACGGTGGCGCTACAGGTTGAAAAGAATCTGGGTAACCTGTTTTTCCCAGGTGACGTCCTTATTATCAAACGCCATACGCCACCACAGGAAAAACAGCTGGCGCTGTTTTCCTCCCCGGGCCACGCGTTGTTTGTCGGAAAAGGTGGCAGTGAGGCGATTTCTGGTGCTGAGAATGCTTCCCTGCTGGGCGCCATTATCGAAGAAAGAATTCAATAACCCTAAGGACCGTTCTGCATGGAACAAAACAAGAAGTATAAGCTGTTGGGCTTTACTCGCTCGGATGTGATTACGGCCAACGTGATGGTACTGGCAACCGGCAAGCACATCAGCATCGGTCTGCCTGAACTGGAAAGCAGCGAGATCGCGGAGGATTTTAATCGCCATGAACTGAAATCCCTTTACCGCCGCCTTTACGGTGACAGCAGCACCGTAACGTCATACGACATCGGCGACAGGCATGAACGTTCCTGGTATGCCTATCTCATCATCAGTATTGCGCTGACGGTAATTTATACGCTCAGCACCGTAAGCGGCGTAAAGCCGGTTCTGATCCCTGTGGTTAATTTTGTTGTGCCGCCCGCCATCTTCTTTTATCCGCTCTCTTTTATTTTGGTCGATATCATCAATGAGTTTTACGGTCTGAGAATGGCGAGAAGGACGATATTGATTTCATTTATCGCTAATACACTTTTTGTCGCGGGTCTGTGGCTGACCAGTCTTTTACCCGGGCTGAAAGAGTGGGAGCTGAATATCTCCTACTCTACTTTTGTCGACAGCATTGTTTCCGTACTGTTCGCCTCTTCCGCCGCCTACCTTGTGTCGGAAAATATTAATTCGCTGATCCTGTGCAAAATAAAAGAGCTGACCAACTCGCGTTTTCTGTTTGTTCGCGTGTTGACCAGCAATGTGATCGCTTCGGCCCTCGACAGCGTGATTTTTTGTACGCTGGCTTTTCATAACGTGCTTAGCGTGGCGACGATTAAAACCATGATTATTTCGCAGTTCATTATCAAACTGGGCTACGCGCTGCTGGGCGTCGGCCCTATTTACGCGACCCGTGAACTGTTCAGGCGCTATATCAACAAAGAAAAACAGATCCATCGCGTAGAGGAAGGAATATGAAAACAGAAGAAATTACCCTATTGGGCAAAAGTACCGGTTATGTTCAACATTACGCGCCCGAGCTGCTGGAGGCGTTACCGCGCTTGCGCGGCCGCCAGGAAATTGGCCTGACGTCGGCGGATTTGCCCTTTTCCGGCTTCGACATGTGGACCGGTTTTGAGCTTTCGTGGCTTAACGCTAAAGGCAAGCCCGTGGTGGCTATCGCCGAATTCTGGATCCCGGCCACCAGCCAGCATCTGATTGAGTCAAAATCTTTTAAGCTTTACCTTAACAGCTTTAACCAGACCCGCTTTGCTACGCCAGAAGAGGTCGCCGCCACGCTGGAAACCGATCTCTCGCAGGCGGCAGACGGCAGCGTGAAGGTCAAACTCTATCCTGACTTACAGGGCTATGCCGCTTTTGCCGCCGCCCTGCCCGGCGAGTGCATCGACCATATTGATATCGCCGTTGAAAATTACGATTTTTCTCCGCAGCATCTTCAGGACGCGGCAGCCGGCGCTCCGGTTACCGAAACGCTTTCCTCAAATCTGCTTAAGTCTAACTGTCTGGTAACCAACCAGCCCGATTGGGGCAGCGTGGTCATTCGTTACGAAGGCCCGCAAATCGATCGGGAAAAACTGCTGCGCTATCTTATTTCGTTCAGGATGCACAATGAGTTCCACGAGCAGTGCATTGAGCGCATCTTTACCGATATCAAACACTATTGCCGTCCGGAAAAGCTGAGCGTGTTCGGCCGTTATACCCGCCGGGGCGGCCTGGATATCAATCCTTTCAGAAGCGATTTTGAAACGCTTCCCACCACTGGCCGCCTCGTCCGTCAGTAATGTCCGTCAGGAACAGCTGCGCCTGTTCCTGTTTATTACCCTGGATAAAACAGGCACGTCCGTGCCTGCTTACCTACACGCCCAGCCGGTCCCGGATACTGTAATAAGCCGCCCCCATCGCCGTTAGCGGAATACGCATATTGCGGCCGCCCGGGAACGGGTAGTGCGGTAGTCGGGCAAAAGCGTCAAAACGCTCGGCGTCACCGCGCAGCACTTCCGAAATCAGCCGACCAGCCAGATGGGTACAGGTGACGCCGTGCCCGCTGTCGCCCTGCATGTAGTAGATGTTGTTTTCCAGGCGGCCAAACTGCGGCATCCGCGAGAGCGTAAGCAGGAAATTGCCCGTCCAGCGGTAGTCGATTTTGACGCCTTTCAGCTGCGGAAAAGTTTTCAGCAGCTTTGGCACAATCAGCCGATCGATATCCTCAGGATCCCTTGCGCCATAGACTACGCCGCCGCCGTAAAGCAGGCGGTGATCGGCCGTCAGTCGGAAATAGTCCAGCAGATAGTTACAGTCTTCCACACAGTAATCAGACGCGATCAGCGATGCCGCACGCTCGGCTCCGAGCGGTTCTGTCGTCAGTACCTGCGTACCGCACGGCATACTGTGCTTCGACAACGACGGTTCCAGCTGGTTGCCAAGATAGGCGTTCCCCGCCACGATCACATAGCGTGCCGTTACCTCCCCTTTCGCCGTTTTCACTACGGCCGGGCTGCCGTGCTGGATAGTCACCACCGGCGACTGCTCGAAAATCCGACCGCCGTTCAGCACTATCGCCTGCGCTTCGCCAATTGCCAGATTTAACGGGTGGATATGGCCGCCACGCTTGTCCAGCAGCGCGCCAACATAACGATCGCTGTTCACCTCCTGCCGGATCCGATTGGCGTCCAACAGCTCCAGTTGGTCGTTGCCGTAACGCTCCCAGTTCTGCTTCTGCTCTTCCAGCGTGGCGAACTGGCGGGCGTTCAGCGCCACAAAAAGCCCGCCTGGCCGGTAATCGCAGGCAATTGAGTAGCGTTTAATACGTTCGCGAATAATCTCGCCGCCTTCAAACATCATGCTGCCCAGCATGCTGGCGGCCTCTTTACCGTAGCTTTTTTCAATCACATCCACGTCACGGCTGTAAGAGTTAACGACCTGACCGCCGTTGCGCCCGCTGGCACCAAAGCCCACTTTTGCCGCTTCAAGCACCACAACCTGATAGCCGTTTTCCGCCAGATGCAGCGCCGATGAAAGCCCGGTATAGCCTGCCCCAATAATGCAGACGTCGCAGGAGATCGCCTCTTCCAACGGTGAAAAAGGCGTGTAGGCGTTGGCGCTGGCGGCATAGTAGCTTTGTGTATGTTCAGTCATGATACGGCTCCAGAGAGATCCAGACGGATGTCGATTTGGTGAATGTTTCCGGCGTGCGTCGTGCCTTTTGCCGTACTGTATGTCGGCCAAAGGCACGGGTGCCGTTATTGTGGTTCACAAAGGCGGAGCCGCTTCAGGGACAGGCCAGCGAGAAAACGTCAGAAGGTGGTAGGCGTATGGGCGCTGATAATCCGGCAAATTTTTGCCGACGTATTGCTGAAGCTGTGCGGAATGCCGGTGTTGATAGCGTAGCTCTGCTGCGCCACCAGATGATAACTCTGGCCATTAAATTTCAGCACGACTTCCCCTTCCAGTAAGGTGCCTATCTCTTCCCCCTGATGCTTGATTCGCTCTCCTGTGGTCGTACCGGGCTGATAAGTTTCAATCATCATGGCCAGCGTGCGGTTCGGCGCGCCATTATGGATAAGCCTCATGGAGACGCCCTGACTGCCGATCTCAATCAACTCGTCAGGGTTAATCACGACCTGAGGCTCCCGTGTTTCCGGCTCCGCAAAAAATTCAGACAGTGACAGCCCGTATACCTTTAACAGCTTTTGCAGCGTACTGATGGCCGGGCTGACCTTGTCCTGCTCAATCGTGCTGATGGCGCTGTGTGTTAATCCAGACAGTTCGGCAACCCGACGCTGTGACAGCCCCTGTTGCTGGCGGATCCCGGCCAAACGCTTGCCTGGTGCCAGGCCGTCATTGTTCATAAACGCAATTCCTTCAATGTGAGTCAGAGCTGCTGCTTTTCAGCGTGATGCTGCTGACATGCCGTGATAAAGCCTTCAAGTAGCAGGCGTGACAGCGCATATTCGCTGCTTTTCCATTCCGGATGCCACTGTACGCCCAGTGCGTAAGGATGGTCGCGTACGCTGACGGCTTCTGGCAACCCGTCCTGCGAATACGCCTCCACGCGAAGCGTCGGGCCGAGGGTTTTTGCGCCCTGCCCGTGCAGCGAGTTTACCCAGAATGTTTTGCTTTCGGGTATCAATTGCGAAATTAATCCGCCCGGCTGGATTTTGATCTCGTGGGAAGGCGCATATTGCTGATCTATCGGCAAATCTGGATCCTCACGATGTTCAAGAAACTGCGGGTGATCGCAGAGGCGACGGTAAAGGGTTCCCCCCGTGGCGACCACCAGTTCCTGCAAACCGCGACAAATGGCAAAAAGGGGAATGCGCCTTTCGAGCACCTGCGCAATCAGCGCAATGCTCAGAAGATCTCGCCCGGGATCGGCGTCAGGCTCATCGCCGTTTTCACCATAATGGTGCGGCTGCATATTACTGGGGCTGCCCGGCAGCAACACGCCATCAAGCAGCGGCATCACTCCTGCCAGCAGTTCCGGCTCTGCCAGCGCGTGCGGCAAGGCGACAGGTAAACCGCCCGCATCCAAAACCGCATCCAGGTACTTATTTTGCAAGGTATGACTCTGCTGACCTTTGACGGGGTTGCTGCACATCACCACCCCGATAATCGGCCTGTAAAATATATCGACCATGCTTCACCTCTTGTGGTGGGCTGACTGTTTACAAAAGCGCCTGAAATTACCATAAATGCACACTATTTCCGCTGCTTTGTATTTTGATAACCCTTTTTTAAATCAAATGCAACATTTGACAAACAATTTGTTTCCGTCCAGATTCTTTTTGTGTGCATTATATTTAACAACATGCACGTTCCTGTCATCCCACACAAAGCCAACAGCGGTGAATCATGGAAACTAATCTTGCAGCAGTGGAAACCAGACAGCCGGAAGAAAGACGGGGCAGCGCCTTTGTCAGAGAAGTGGAAACTTATCTGACGCGCTATCCGGAAACGCATTATGTCGACGTCATGTTGACTGACCTGAACGGCTGTTTCCGCGGAAAACGTCTCCCGGTAGCGGCGCTACGTAAGCTGGAAAAAGGCTGTTATTTTCCCGCCTCCGTGTTCGCAATGGATATTTTGGGCAACGTGGTAGAAGCGGCAGGACTGGGCCAGACGTCCGGCGAACCTGACCGTATCTGTGTGCCCATCCTCGGTACGCTGACGCCCTCGGCTGCCGATCCGCAGACTATCGGCCAGCTGCTGTTGACGATGCTGGACGAAGATGGCGCTCCCTTTGACGTTGAGCCGCGAAATGTACTGAACCGCCTGTGGCAGCAGCTGCAGCAGCGTGGTCTGCACCCCGTGGTAGCGGTAGAGCTGGAGTTCTATTTACTGGACCGGCAGCGCGATGCCGAAGGCTATTTACAGCCGCCCTGCGCGCCCGGCACTCAGGATCGCAATATGCAAAGCCAGGTCTACTCTGTGGATAACCTCAACCATTTTGCCGCTGTTTTAAACGATATAGACGAGCTGGCAAGGCTGCAAAAGATCCCGGCAGACGGGGCGCTGGCGGAGGCCTCTCCCGGCCAGTTCGAGGTCAATCTGCACCATACCCGCCACGCGCTGGAAGCGTGCGACCATGCGCTGGCGCTGAAGCGTCTGATCCGGTTGGTGGCAGAAAAGCACCATATGCACGCCACCTTTATGGCCAAGCCTTACGAGGAGTACGCCGGAAGCGGGATGCATATTCATATCAGTATGCTGAATGACAAAGGTGAGAACGTCATGGCCGATCGACGCGGCAAAGATTCCTCCCTTCT